>Ga0080006_1159863_pt1 | contig 92837 bp, 79 predicted proteins | sample RS3BMetagenome_FD_69209 | JGI IMG/M metagenome (GOLD analysis project Ga0080006, IMG submission 69209) | Ferric oxide microbial mat and aquatic microbial communities from Rainbow Spring, Yellowstone National Park, USA - RS3B (SPADES... ... | reverse complement strand
TATTGCCATCCCTTCGCTGTGCCGATGGTGGTGGCACCGCCGGCCGGGACGGCGGACAGGACTCTCATGGTGCTGGTCAAGGCTCCTATCAGGTCACGTCCGTCCGACCGGTCGGTGCGCGCCACCGGGCAGGAGACAGGCCGACAGATCAATCTCAAGGCACCAGGCCAGTCACACCCAGGGTCAGACCTGACCCCTTCCCGGAGACCCCTCCAGTATGAGAGTCACACCCGGATGGGATTATGGTCCCGTGAGCCACACCAAGCGTCTGCGCACCATCGCCGCTCCGTTTGTTGCCGCGCCACCGTCAAGCGCACGGGTGCGGACCCGGCTGATGGTTGATGACACCGACCGAGCGGTGCTCAAGTCCCTCGGAGCACATCTCGGCCATCTGGCGTCGACAGACCTTGCCCGGCGTTGTGCAGAAGGAACCCTGGACGCCAAAGGCAAGGCCGCCTCCCGCAAGACTCGCAAGAAGGTGGTGACAGCGGAGTCCTCTTCCCGTTGGGCGGGGGCGATCACCCGCACGACGGAGAATTCCTACGGTCTGGCGAAGCGGAACCTCGAAGCCGAGCGGACCTCGCTCAAGGCTCGGATCAAGAAGATCTCCGGGCGGGTGAAGGTCCCGGCTGGAGAGAAGAAAGGACGGACCTCGGGCTATGCCACCCCGGCCGAGCGATGGCAGAAGCAGAAGCGGCTCCAGGTGCTCCACGCCCGTCTGGTCGATGTGGAGAGCCAACTGGAGAGCGGGCATCTGTCCATCTGCCGCGGCGGGAAGCGCCTGGCGAACAAGCACCACAACCTCGAAGCCGCAGGTCAGAGCGAGATCCAGTGGAAATCCGAGTGGGAAGCGTCCCGCTGGTTCATCTGTGCCGACGGGGAGCGGGACAAGAGATGGGGCAACGAGACCATCCGCTGGCATCCAACTGAGAGGTGGCTGGAGATCAAGTTGCCGGCTGCTCTCGCCAATCTTGCCAACCGACCCTCTGGCCGGTACCGGCTCTCAGCCCCTGTCGCATGGCCATACCGAGGTGATGAGGTTGCAGCCCAGGCTGCCAGTGGCTCCATCCGCTACGACATCTTCTACGAGCCAGCCAAGGACCGTTGGTACATCGACGCTTCCTGGAGTCTCGACACCGAGCCGATCGCCACCCTCGACCAACTGCGACGAGGCCCGGTCGTCAGTGTCGATATGAACGTCGGCCACCTGGCGGTCTCAGTCCTCGACTGTTACGGGAATCTGATCGGCATCCCGATCACCATCCCTCTCGTCCTCGACGGCCTGTCGACTTCCACCCGCGATGCCCGGATCAGAGATGCAATCTCGAAGATCGTCTCCATCGCCGAACACCACCACGCCGGAGCAATCGTCATCGAGAACCTCGGCTTCGACGAAGCTCGCACCGAAGGACGAGAGAAGACGGGAAACCGACCATCGAGAGGCAAGCGGGGTAAGATCTTCCGCCGGCACATCTCCGGGCTGCCCACCGCCAAGCTGCGGGACCGGCTGAGCCAGATGGCATACAACTCCGGGGTAGCGGTCATTGTCGTCGACCCTGCCTACACCTCGAAGTGGGGAGCGCAACACTGGCTCGCCCCACTCAGAGCACAACACCCAACCACTTCTCTCACCGGCCACCATGCAGCATCGGTGGCGATCGGGAGACGCGGACTCGGACAGCGACTCCGGCGACGGAACACGAGCGCTCGAACCTCACCAGTGGATGAGGAACGAGCTACTGCTCATGTTCCGGTCGGAGGGCCCACACCAGCCCTGGTTGCTGGTCTGACCGAGGATGCACAACACAAGAGGGAACCGGAACCAAGGACAGGCAGAAGGCAACCATCGGAGGTCCGCACGCGGCAGGCCTTCACCGGTGGTAGTGAGACCACAATGCCCACCGGAAGCGAAGGAACCCAGGTGACCGAAGACCGTTCGCAGTCACCGCCCGATCAGGACTCACTCCTGATCACTGCTTAGGAACGGTATCGCTCACGAGATCAACACCCCGACGCAGTTCATCGCCGACAACCTGGCTTTCATGACCGACATGTGGGACGGCCTGGACGGGCTGATAGACACCGCTAGGAGAGCCGCCGTGCAGCTACGAGAAGGCTCTGACCCGGCGGACGTAGCAGGCCTTCTCGAAACAGCACTGTCTCGCGGCGACCTGGAGTATGCACAAGCAGAGATCCCTGGGGCCCTCACCCAAAGCCAGGAGGGAACTCGGCGAGTCAGCAACATCGTCAAGGCGATGAAAGCCTTCGGGCATCCCGATCAGGACCGTCCCGAGGCAACTGACCTTAACCAGATGATCCTAGACGCCATCACTGTGGCGACGAGCGAGCTCAAACACGTAGCGGCGGTCTCGACGCAGCTCGGAGAACTTCCGATAGTTTCCTGCTACCGGGGTGCGATGAGCCAAGTGATCCTCAACCGGCTCGTGAACGCTGGCGACGCAATATCTGAGTCTCAGCGCAGCGAAGGCGGACAGGGCAAGATCCGTGTCCGGACAGCGGTAGAAGGCTCTTTCGCTTGCATCGAGGTCACCGACGACGGGCCAGGCATACCACCTGACATTATTCCGAAAATCTTCGAGCCGTTCTTCACCACCAAACCCGTCGGCAAAGGCACCGGTCAAGGCCTTGCCCTGGCCTGGGCAACCGTCGTCGACCGCCACAAAGGTAGACTCGATGTCTCCACTTCGCCGAGCGGCACGACGTTTACAGTAAGCATCCCTATCGTCGACGACTCGCAAACGGCTGAGGACATCTCCGAAGCGACGGTCCATCTCGCCATCCGCAGCGATGACTGAAGCTCCCGAAGGCTCCAAGACACGGATACTCTTCGTCGACGACGACGCCAACATCCTCGCCGGCCTCAGGCGGATGTTTCACGCGGAGCGCGACACATGGGAGATGACCTTCGCCGAGGGCCCCAAAGAGGCCCTGCCTCTCGTCGAGAAAAACGGCTACGACATCGTGGTCAGCGACATGCGAATGCCCGACATGGACGGCGCTCAGCTGCTCGCGCACGTACGCGAGCTCCACCCGGCGTCTGTCCGTCTGATCTTGTCCGGTAATACCAGCCGCGCTGCGGCCCTGCGCGCTGCATCTATCGCCCACCAGTTCTTGAGCAAACCGCTCGAACCCGAAGTTCTCAAGCAGGCTGTCCTAAGAGCGTCGAACATCGAAAGTCACCTGCCGCACGAAACGATCCGATCTGTCCTCGGCCGGCACAACAGCCTGCCCAGCCCGTCGAGCACCCTGCGCCTTCTAAACGACGAGCTCGGCGACGCGAACTGCGACCTTGGTCGTGTCGCTAGGATCATCGAAGGCGACCTGGCTATCACCACGAAAGTTCTCGGCTTGGTCAACTCGGCTTTCTTTGCTTTACCGAGAGAGGTAAGCAACGTAAAAGACGCCGTGGTGTATCTCGGCATAGAGAACGTACGAGCTCTCGCCGCCACCGCTGACGTGTTTCGAGCCCTCGCCGGCAGCGACGAGCTCAACAGTCTCGCCGCTGGGCTGCAGGTTCACTCCCAGGGGGTGCTCGACATCGCCCGCGCCGTTCACCCTCTCAGCGAATCGCGGGCGGATCTTTACCTCGGCGCCGTGTTGCACGATCTCGGCTTTCTTGCGATCGCCGCTCTTTTGCCTGACTCCTGGTCCGCCTTGAGGGCCCGCCATGGGAACAACTGGGGACTTCAAGACGAGAAGGAGACGGTCGGTGCAACCCACTGCGAGATCGGGGCGTACCTGCTCGCCCTGTGGGGCCTGCCCTACGGGGCGGTAGAGATCGTGGCTATGCACCACGACCCCCTGCCTATTGCCGGGGGCTGCTCGACCAACGTCGAGGCGGTCCGTCTAGCCGAAGCGCCCTGTCCGAGACCGACCCATCGCCGGGGCACAACCCCGAGCGTGAGACCGCCTACCTCGAGTCGCTCGGAATCGACGACCAACTTTCGACGTGGCGTCGCCAACGTGACATCACGCTACAGGCTTAGGCCGATATATGTTCGAGTCGCCAGGTCAGCCTGATCAGCGGCCACGGGTCTTGTGCGTGGACGACGAACCCTCCGTCTTGGAGGCTCTACGCCGGCAGCTGCACAGGGACTTCGATGTGATCGGCTACTCGGAGGGATCCGAAGCACTTCGCCGCCTAAGCGAGGACGGATCTTTCCAGGTCATTGTCTCTGACATGAGGATGCCGTTCATGGACGGCTCAACGCTTTTGGGCAAGGCACGCATTATCCAGCCTGATACCACGCGCATCTTGCTGTCTGGTCAGTCTGACCTTACCGACGCCGCAAGAGTAGTGAACGAAGGTGGCATCTTCCGTTTTTTGCTCAAACCTTGCCCACGCGAGATGCTCGAAGCAGCACTGTTCGACGCAGTCGAATATCACGAGCGCCTGACCGCGGAACGCGTGTTGCTCGAACAGACCCTCAAAGGCTCGGTGGACGCCCTGCTAAACACCCTAGCTCTCGCGAATCCGGCGGCGTTCGCACGGGCCAATCGCATCCGGAGGTTGGTATCTGAGATCCTCGTCCTCGCCGAAATGCCCCACGGCTGGAAGACCGAGATCGCAGCGGCCCTGTTCCAACTCGGCAGCGTCGTAGTCCCTCCAGCGACCCTGGAGAGGCTGCATTCCGGCGCCCCGCTCAGCCCGGCCGAGCAAGCTCAGCTCGAAGAACTTCCCGGCATCGCAGCACGCCTCATCGCCAACATACCTCGACTGGACGACGTCAGGCACATCATCACCCGCCAAGCGGTCCCTTTCGCCCGAATCGGAGGTCTTCCGCCTAGCGACATCACCAAGTCCGCCGCCGTGCTTCGCCTAGCAGCAGACCTCGATTATCTCCAAGCGGGAGGCTACAGTCGCCGGGAGGCTCTCGGCATTCTCGCCGCTCGACGCGGCACTTACGACCCAGACCTGCTCGGCAAGCTCGCGGCTGACGCTTCGGGCAAGCCCACTCCCGACGAGATCCGTTCGATCGAGTTGTACAGGCTCGCTCCGGGCATGATTCTGGCCGCAGACGTTAAAGACGTCTCCGGACGTCTGCTGGTCGGGAAAGGCCACGAGGCGAACGAGAGCCTCATCGAGCTTCTCCGTAATCGCAGCGACACCTGCTCGGTGGTCGAACCGATCCACGTGATCGTAACCGCTAACAGCCAACCCACACCATGCAGCCAAGAGCCGGTCACCCAAACAGCTTCGTAGCCGAAGGCGTGCGGACCCTGGTAGTTTTGCGAAGCTACCGGTCGGCTACTGTTCGGGAGTGAACTACGCGCGAGCCACCTCGCAAGCCCCTCACGACCCTGGGACGCCACAAGGCGAAACGCTGGGAGCGTCCCGGGCGGCCATCGAGCACCACTACGACGTCGGCCGGGACTTCTACAAGCTGTGGCTCGACTCTGAAATGGTCTACTCGTGCGCGATGTGGGCCGACGACTCCGCCCCCGACGACGACCTAGAAACCGCGCAGAAGACCAAGATGGCATGGCACGCCGAGTCGGCGCACGCGCAAGCAGGCGCCAGGGTGCTCGACGTGGGATGCGGGTGGGGAGCCCTCGCTCGTTACCTTGTAGCCGAACGCGGAGTCAGCCACGTCACAGGCCTCACATTGAGCGCCGACCAGGCGGCCCACATCGCCTCCCTATCAGGTTCCGCGGACCCGGGGTCAGAGCCGGGCGGGATCGAGGTGCGCCTCGAAGACTGGCGCGACCACCGCCCGGCCGCGCCCTACGACGCTATCGTGTCGGTGGGAGCATTCGAGCATTTCGCCCGGCATGACCTAGGGCGCGCCGAGCGTCGGGAGGTTTACCGGAGCTTCTTCGACGCGGCTGCCGGCTGGATCAGACCGGAGGGTTGGATGTCGCTCCAGACGATCGCCTACGACGACGCCGACCCGGAGAATGTCCGTAACTTCGACTTCCTCACCGAGGAGATATTCCCCGAGTCCGGACTTCCAACCCTCGCCGACGTCGTGGTCGCAGCGGAGCCGAGCTGGAGAATCGTCCTGCTGCGATCGGACCCGGACCACTACGCCGCCACGTTGCGGATCTGGCAGGACCGCCTCGAAGCCAACCGCGAAGCCGCCAACGAGCTCGTCGGCAGGTCCACCTACCGCCGCTACTCCCGGTACCTGAGATTGTGCCGTGCGCTTTTCGACCAAAGAGCCTGCACGCTGTACCGCATCAGCCTTCAGCGGCGCCACGACAGGACGCTTTCGAAGCCGCATCGCACACCGGAGCGGACAGCGAACGCTGGGAGCGAAAGACCATGACCACCGCTACTCCCGCCGGCTCCCCGCCACAAGCGGGCCTGAGCCCCATAACCCGTGAAGTCCTCGACAACGCGGCGCAGGGCCTCCTCGAAGCTCACATGGCTCGCAGTCGCGAGTGGTTCCCCCATCAGCTGGTCCCCTGGGACCACGGCAGGAGCTTCGGTCCCGGCGACGCAGGCGAGACACCCCAAGTCGAGCTGGCACCCGGCGTCGCGAGCGCCTTGTGGGTGAACTTGCTGACCGAGGACAACCTCCCCCACTACTTCCAGGCGATCACCGCGCGCTTCGGCGCTGACTCGGCGCTGGGAGAGTGGAACCGACGCTGGACGGCCGAGGAGCAGCGCCACTCGACTGTCATGAGGGACTGGATGTGCGTGACCCGCTGCGTCGACCTGGTCGGCCTCGAAAGGGCGAGGATGCGCCAGGTTTCGTCAGGTTTCGCCTCCGAGCTGCGCTCGGTGAGCCTTATAGACGGCGTCGTGTATCTAGCGTTGCAAGAGCTCGCCACGAGAGTTTCGCATCGCAACACCGCCCGTCTCCTCTCGGACCCGGCTGGAGCTGCGATCATGAACCGGGTCGCTAACGACGAGAACCTGCACTACCTGTTCTACCGGGATCTGGCGTCGGCTGCGATGTCGGTCAACCCGTCGGAGACCATGCAGGCCATAGACCGCCAGGTTTGCACGTTCGAGATGCCCGGAAACGGCATCGAAGGTTTCGCGGGTCACGCAGCTTTGATAGCCGCGGCGGGTATCTACGACTTCGCGGTGCACTACGAGCAGATCCTGGTGCCTCTGGTGCTGAGAAGCTGGGCGATCGAAGCTGTAGGGGACCTCGACGAGGCGGGTGAAGCGGCGCGGGTGCACGCCCTGGCCCGCATCGCGAGGACCGGCCGGGTGGCCGAGCGCCTACGCGACCAGAAAGGCTGACAGCGTCGCAGCGTCGGGGGCGCCGCGTCGGCTGTCAGCAGTCCCCGAGCTCGCGGAGCAATCCTCTGTCAGCGCTGAGCTCCCCGACCGGTATCCCATGGCGGTAGCCTACGGCCGCCTCGGTCGGGTTCACGTCGGCGTGGACTGCAGCGTCGATGTACTCGCCGAGGTGCGCCAGGCCGTATACCGTCAGGACCGCTGCAGCAAACCAGCTGGCCCGATCAGGGTACTCACGCCCCAGCACGAACCAGCTACGGCGGGTGACGTGGACCACGGCAGGTCCGTCGAGGCGGTGCAGCTTCCCGTCGAGTCGGTAGAAGGTCCGTCCGGCGGCGTCTATCTCCACTTCGTCGTAGCCGCCGGGGACTACCGGCTGGCGCCAGCGGATTACGGTGTCGGAGCCGGCGATGGAAAAGTCGTAGTCGGCGGGGATCGCCCCGTCGGCTCGCGCCGACGCTAACGCCCAGCGCGCCGACGGGGTGGGGGGTATCGGCTCGAAAGAGTTGTTCACAAGAAGCTGCCCTTCGTCGGTCTCTTCTCCGGCCCGCAAGAGGCGAGGGAGACCAGATCGCCCAGAACCCTGCGCAACTCCACAGTGGTGCGGTCGGCGCGGGTGTGCACCTCGCCCAGGCCGCGAGCCCCTGGGGGCCCCATCCCCCCGGCGCCGTCCGCGTCGGCGGCTCCTAGCAGCGGCAGGGCCAGTTCGTGCATCGCTTCTTGGATCCGCAGGTCCTCGGCGAGGACCCGCATTTCGAAGTCGACGGCCTCGTCGAGCCTTGCGGGGTCCCCGCCGAGGTCGTTGCGCCACAGGACCGAGAAGATGTGACAGTGCTGCTCGCTGAGGGGACTGACGAAAAACCCGATCGTGTTCGCCCCTCCAGCTTCGACGTAGTCGATACGCAACGTCAAGTGGAAAGGCGCCACGTAACGGTAGGTCAGGCGCCTGGTCTGGAGCAAAGGTCGCTCGCCCGTCGCAACACCGGGATCCTCGCGGTTAGCGAAGGAATGCCCGTATCCGGCGCTGAAAGCCAGCCGGCCGGGTTCGCGTTCGACGTCGAAACGCCCCACTAGGCGCTCCTCTCCGGCACCGAAAGTCCCGGCGTGCACGAAAGGGAAATGCGCCGTGTCCAAAAAGTTGTCGGCGAGCAGGCCCGCTCCGGCACGGGCCCGGACCACCGGCAGTTCACCCCGGGCGAACGTCGGGTCGTCGTCTTCGGGGACCTCGGGCAGGCCGACACCGTTAAGGGGTTCGTCGAGGCACACGAAGACCATCCCGAGCCGTTCTTCTACGCCTGCGACGGCTTCGAGACGCGCCCGGGGCGGTATAGGCGCTTGGGGGCCGAGCGCGGGGATCTCGCTGCAACGGCCCGTCGGCGAGTACAGCCATCCGTGGTAGGCGCATCGCAGCCCACCCTCTTCAGGGGTCGCCAGGCTCATCGGCGCTCCCCGGTGCGCGCAGCGGTCGTAGAAGACCCGCACCTCGCCTTGCGAACGGAACGCCACCAGGTGCTCGCCGACGAGCATCGCAGCCGTCGGCGTCTGCGATACGTCAGCCGAGCGCGCCACGGGATGCCAGCAGCGTCGGAGGGCCTCGTGAGTGTTTCCGAGGAGGCAGGACGGCCCGTACACGGCGCGAGAGCTCATGGCCTCCATGATCGGTTAGCGTCTCGGGTCGTGGCAACTTTGCGGTGGTGCTCAAAGCGACGTCCTGTTCGCCTCGCCGGCCCGGGGTGCGACGCACGAGCCAGGTGGAAGCGTTGACCTGGACGAGGCTGCGCCAGGTAGCGCTCGTGGTGTCTGACCTCGAGGCGACCGTCGAAGCTCTCGGCGACGCGCTGGGACTTAAAGTCGCCTTTCGCGATCCGTCGGTGGGTGCGTTCGGACTGAGAAACGCTGTGCTGCCGGTCGGGTCGCAGTTCGTGGAGGTCCTCTCTCCAACCAGGGCGGGCACAGCGGCCGGACGGCAGATGGACCGGGCTGGGGGCGACGCCGGCTACATGGTGATCATGCACACAGACGACCACCCGGCTGCTCGCAGCCGGGTGCGTAACCTCGGGGTCCGCGTTGCGTTCGAGGCGGACCACGACGGCTTGCGGCTCATGCAGCTTCACCCGTCCGACACGGCCGGGTCGTTCCTGGAGATCGACTTCCAGGCTGGAGGCGACGACCCTGAAGGCCCCTGGGCGCCGGCCGGGCCGGACTGGCAGTCCAAAGTGGACCGTTCCAAAGTGGACGCGATCTCCGGGGTCACACTGGCCAGCACCGACCCTGCCGCGACATGCCGACGCTGGGCGGAGATCCTCGCCGCGCCCATGGACGGCCTGAGCCTCAAAGTCGAGAACGCGACCGTCAACTTCGAGCACGGCGAACGCGAAGGGCTGGTAGAGGTCCTGCTGCATCCCTCCGGCGCCGAGCGACCCGAGCCGCTCAGCTTCGGCAGCTTGCGCTTCGTCTAGGACCGTTCCCAGCGCGCTGGCGGCGGGAGCGCTTAGCGGCGCGCTCTACGCCGGGGGCTCGCCGGGCCTTCCGAACAGGTAGCCCTGCATCAGGTCCACTCCGAGCCCTGTTAGCACCGCCGCCTGCTCGGCGGTTTCCACCCCTTCCGAGACGACCGACAGCCCGAGGGAGTGGGCCAGCGACACTATCCCCGCCACGAGAGTGCAGTCGGACTCGGCGTCTTGGATTGCCGACACGAACGACATGTCGATCTTCAACACGTCGAAGGGAAGCTGGCCGAGGTAGGAAAGCGACGAGTAGCCGGTGCCGAAATCGTCGATCGCCAGTCCAACCCCCAGGGATTTGACGTCGGCGAGAACCTCGGCTGCCAAAGTGACGTTCTGGATGAGCGAAGACTCGGTGACCTCCACGTAGAGAGCTGACGGTTCCAGCCCTGTGCGCTCCAACACCGCCCGGACGGTGTCGGCCAGGCCCGGTTCGGACACTTGCCGGCCCGACAAGTTCACCGAAACGCCCGCCTTGTGGCCTTTTAGCCCCCAGCGCACCGCAGCAGCAGCCGCTTGGTCGAGCACCCAGCTTCCGATCTCGACGATCAGGCCGGCCTCCTCCGCCACCGGGATGAACGTCGAAGGGGGAATGTCGCCACGGGTCGGGTGCTTCCAGCGCAGCAGCGCCTCGTAGGAAGTCACCTTCCTCTTGCGGTTCACTATCGGCTGGTACACCACGTGAAGTTCGCCTCGGGCGAGAGCCCCCGACAGGTCCTCGCGCAGCTCCTGGCGCTCCCGTGCGCGTACCCGCAGCTCGTCGTCGAAGATCTCCGCCCTGTTACCACCCGCCTGCTTGGCGGCGTACATGGCCAGGTCGGCGCAGCCGAAGCCCTCACCCGCAAGTTTCGCCGAGTCGACGATCGCCGCGCCGAGGGAAGCCGTCAAAGCCACCGAGTGGCGCACACCGCCAGCGTCGGAAACCTTGGTCGGGAACCGCAACTGCTCGAGGATGCTGCCGGCTATCGCAAGGGCAGCCTCGGCGGTTTCGACACCGGGGCAGACCACGACGAACTCGTCGCCGCCGAGCCTTCCGACCTCGAAGCCTTCCCGGGAGGCCAGTGCCGACAGGCGACCTGCGACTAGGGCGAGGACGGCATCGCCGGCACCGTGACCCAGGGAGTCGTTTATGTACTTGAACGAGTCGAGATCTGCGAAGAGGACCGCCACCGAACCCGGGTGGTCGCCGGCGAGGCGGCGCATCCGCTCCTCCATTCCCAGCCTGTTGGGCAGGCCGGTCAGGTGGTCGTGCGTCGCCGCGTGGGCGAGGCGCTCTCGGGCGCTCTTCGTCTCGGTGACGTCGGTGATAGAGCACACCGTCGGATATGACCCGCTGTCGTCAGGTCCGCTGAGCGCCCTCGAATTTACCGATATCCACACCACGCCTTCGGGGGTGGCGACGCCGCACACCTCGTTGGTAGTCGGCTGCCCCGTCATAACCGTCCTCACCGCTGGCCATTCCGAGGCGGCGAGAGCCTTGCCGTCTACGCTTATCAGGCTCCAGCGCATCTGGCTGAAATGGCATCCTACCGCCGGGCCTTTCAGGTGCAAGATACGCTCAGCTGCGGCGTTGGCGAACTCGACCTTACCGTCACCGGAGATTACCAAAACTCCCTCGTCGAGGGCGGCGACTACAGCCGAGTGCCTGTCTTGCAGCTCGCGGTGTGCTGCCTCGGTGGCCTTGCGGACCGTCACGTCGGTAATGAGCAGGATGCATCCGGTGGCCTTGCCGGACTCGTCGCGCAGCAAGGAGATCGACAGGTGGGCTGGGAACCACTCCCCGTTCGCGCGGACCAGGTCGGCTTCGTGAGCGAACCTCCCCCGCTTTGCCAGCTGCTTCCACGCAGGTCCGGCTAGCTGCTCCGAACCGACGAAGACTTCGCTCAGACGGCTACCCACGACTTGCTGGGAGGTCCTGCCGAAGATCTCTTCTGCGCCGCGTGACCACGACGTGATCAGCAGATCCTTGAACTTCGTTCCTTCCGCCACGACGACAGCGTCGGAGATAGCGTCGACCAGGGCCGCCTGGGCCCGCAGCTTGCGCTCCGCCTCCTTGCGTTCGGTGATAACCCGTGCGACCGCCTGGAACGCCGGACGTCCACGCCACACCGTGGCTATCGACGTGGCTTCGATGTCGAACTCGGTCCCGTCCAGGGCTACCGCCTTCTCCTCGGCGAACTGCGCCGGCTTGTTGGTCAGTGACATTGCGGCAAGGCGCTCGGCGAAAGTCACCCTCGACTCAGGAGAAAGAAAGTCGAGCACCGGCATCCCGACGAGGCAGTCGTCGCTCGGGCATCTAGCGTGGCGCTTCGCCGCCCGGTTGGCGTAGACGATCTCGCCGTCTTGGTGGACGAGGATTATGTCCGGGCTGACCTCGGCGAGAGCCCGGTAGGACTCGGCCAGCTCCGGCGGCTCGGCCGGCAGCTCGCCGCTGGCGAGCCCGATCGCTCCGACGAGCCGGGTAGCGCGCGCGCTGCCGAGCCATACAGCGCTCAGTGTGGCCGGGACCCCGGACCCTGAAGTGGTGTCCAAGCGCAGCGGTATCTGCAAGGTCGACCCCGACCCCACAGGAGCCTTCAGAGCACAGTCCACGGCCGCCCGCCAAGGCTCCAAGACCGAGGCGAGCAGGTCGTCCAGGCAGCTCAGCTCGTCGCTGGGAGATCCGAGCAACCCTTCCAAAGCCGAAGTGACTTCGATGCTTTCGGTGCTATCTGCATGGTCTACAACAAACGCTGCTAGGCCGAGCCCGTCGAGCAGTTCGACAAGCTTCGGGGATGCCGCCCCGGCAGGCCACCCGTCCGGCGCGCAGGGGTCGCTAAGACCGTCGCCTGAGCCGGGGAGCGACGCGTCCGGGGACTGCCACGGCGCGCAGGACCCGAGGAGCTCCTCGAGCACCTTCATCTGTCCGCCAGCTTGAAGCACGTCCCGCACGCCTGATCCTCCTATGACAGAAGTATCGGCACGAAGCAGGACCAACTTTCAGACCGTTTCTCGCTTTTCGCGTGGAAGGAGCACCATCGGCTGCTTGGACGCTCGCAGGGGAGGGATGCGGGGCCTCGCCGGGCGCTAGGAGTCTTTCGGGGCGTACACGACCGCCGAGTTGAATCCGCCCATCCCGATAGCAGACTTGAGCACGAGACCGTCACGGCGCGCCGTCGGGCCGGTTGCGAGCGCGGGATAGGCGGCCGCCACCGGCTGCACCGACGGCATCGTTCCCCGCTCCAAGCCGAGCAGGGCCAGAACCCCTTCCACCCCGGCGGACGCCCCCTGGCAGTGGCCGGTGAGCGGCTTGGTCGCAAGGAAGGTGACGTCGGGATCGAGCACCTTCTCCGCCACGCCTATCTCCGCAGCGTCGTTTTGGGCTGTTCCTGTCCCGTGGGCATAAAGGTAGCTGACGTCGTGGCGGCTGACCTCGGCGGCTGCCAGCGCTCCCTCGAAGGTGTTCACCAGCTCTGTCAGGTCCGGGTTGAGGGCTATCGGATGGTAAGGGTCTTGGACCATAGAACCGCCGAGGAGCAGGCCGTAGGGCCCGTCCGAGCGCGACGACACGATCAAAGTGGTGGCGGCCTCTCCTACCACGAAACCAGACGAACCGGTCTGGAACGGCCGGCAGACGTCGAGAGGGTCCCCTTTCACCGCTAGAGCCCCCATCTTGTGGAACTGGTCCGCGTCCTCGGGCAGAGCGGAGAAATCGCAGGCGGCGACGATGACGTCCGTCGCGAAACCGCTTTTCAGCCACTGCCATGCCAGGACCAGGGCCACGTTGGTAGCCGCGCACGCTGCTTGGATGTTCATCACCGGCCCCCCCGAGAAGCCAAGGTCCTTCAGCAGCACAGCGGGTGCTGTCGAAGGGATGAGACCCAGGTAGTCCCGGTTACGCAAACGGCCGTGGTGCTCGCCCAGATAGCTTCTGCGGTATTCCACGTCGCCGACCGAACCGGCGCCTATCATCCCCACCCGCTGACCTGGGACCCAGCCGCGCGCCCGGGCGTCGGTGACAGCCTCCCGGGTTGCGTAAAACAGGGCACGTCCGTAGCGAGACGGATGGTCCAGCACCAAGGAGTCGTAAGGTTGGGACGTAGGCCGGGCCGCGAGGTACTCCCGGCCGTCCACCGATACCATCTTCACCGCAGACCGGCCCGACAGGACACCCTGCCACAGGTCCTCCTTACCCCAGCCGTAGCCGGTGACCGCCCCGAGACCGCATATCGCTGGGGTGTTGGGATTCGATAGAGCGGACATTGTGACCCTCCCTCGTGCATGACCTCGACTCGCCCGAGGCCAGGAGACGCGCTCCTGGCTCGATCATATCCGTGTTGGCCTCGCTGGCGACCGGTCTAGGCTTGGGACCTTCAGCCGGTCACGCTTCAGCCGGTGACGAGGGTGACCGGGCTCCCGTAGAGGACCTGGGTGCCCGCAACCGGTGACGTGGCCGTGACCGAGTTGATCGGGTTCCCGTTCGTCCCGGCGACTCCGAGGCCGTCCGCCGCAAGAGCCTGAACGGCGGCGCCGACCGAATCCCCTGCGAGGTTGGGGACGGTGACGTAGTGCGCTCCGAGGGACACGGTGACCGTCACCTGGGAGCCGACAGTGACCGTCGACCCGCTGGCAGGGCTGAGCGATATCACGTCCCCTCTCGCCACGGTGTTGCTGTATTCACTTACCTCGGAGATCGTCAAGCCCGCCGCGGACAGGGCGCTCTGAGCGGCGGCAGCGGTGGCACCGGCAGCGAGCGACGGGACCGCCACCTTGGGCTTGCCGGAGGACACCACGATGCTGACCGACTGCCCAGGAATCAGCGTTCCCGACGACGGCTTCGACGAGATGACGTCACCGGCGGGGACGGTCATCGACGACGCCTCCGGTGCCAGCGTCCAGCGCAGCCCGAGAGCGCTCAGAGCCTGTTCGGCTGCCTGCTCGGTGTCACCGGCGAGGGCGGGCACCCCTACCGGTGCCGGGCCGAGCGAGACGACCACGCTGATCGTCTTGCCCTCGTCGATGCGTCCCTGCGCCGGACTTTGGCTGACCACGTCACCCGCCGGGTACCGGGAGTTGTACACGCTTGAGCTGACGCCGAGACGCACGTGCAGTCTGCTCAGGACCGCCGCCGCTTGCTGGCGTGGCTCGCCGACAAGGTTGGGAACAGGATGGCTGGCGGGCACCAGACGGCCCGTCGCCGCAGCCCACGCCAGCGCGCCGCCGCCCACCAGCGCTATGACAGCTGCCGCCAGCGCCCACATCCTGCGCGCGGACCGCCGGGACCCGCCGGGTGCAGCGCCGCCTGCTTCGGCCTCACCTGAAACCCCGCCGTCGCCGGCGCCGTCAGCGGCGTCGTCGCCGCGATCCGAGGGTGCGGCGCCGTCGAAGAGGCGAGGGCGACCCCCCAGCTCGGTCGGGTCGACCAGCTCGGCGCTGTCAGCGTCGAAATCGGTGGGAGGGCGCAGCGCTAAAGGCGCCGGCCTGGGAAGCCTCGCTGCGACCTCGCTCAGCGCTTCCGCGAGACCGGCTGCGTCGGGGCGCTCGGCGGGATCCCTGCGGCCCGCGGCTTGCAGGATCGACCCTAACGGGCCCGCCGCCTCGGGGATGGGCATGTCCGTCCCGGCTCGCAGCGCGAGAGTGCCGAGCGGCGTGTCGGCGACGAGTGGAACCTCCCCGCTCAAAGCTTCTGCTAGGACCACCGCAAGCGAGTACACGTCTGCTTTCGCGTCCAGGTGCCCGGCGCTGAGAGTCTCCGGTGCTGCGTAACGGCCGGTTCCCACGACGGCGCCCTTCGGCTCTGTCAAAGCCGCCTCGGCGAGCGCCCTTGCGAGCCCGAAGTCGGCTATGTAGACGCGGCCTTCGTCGTCGAAGATCAAATTCGCCGGTTTGATGTCCCTGTGGACGAGCCCCTGGCGGTGAGCGTGAGCCAGCGCCCGGGCCACGTCGGAACCGACCGCCGCCGCCTGGCCCGGCGAAAGCCTGGAACCCTGGTCGAGGATAGCTCTCAGGCTGCCGCCCTCTAACAGCTCCATCACCAGGTACGGTCCGGCTTCGTCCCGGCCGGAGTCGTACAAGCGGAGGATGTTCGGGTGGCGCAGCGACGCCACCGTGCGCGCTTCGGCCTCGAAACGCGCCAGGAAGGCCGCTTCGCCGGCGAGCGCCGGGTGAAGCAGCTTTACAGCGACTTTCCGTCGCAGCTTGGTGTCCTCCGCCACGTAGACGTGCGCGGAGGCGCCGACTCCCAGCGGGCGCGTCAGACGGTACCTCTCCCCGAGAACCCGACCGACCAAGTCGTCGATGCGCGACGTCACCACGCTGTGAGGCTACCGTCCGGCGTCTCGGTAGACGCGGATGTCGCGTGGCAGCGTCGGCCCCAGCGGCGCTGTCAGCTGTCCGCCACCCCCCGCTCGAGGATCCCCTCGAAGGCGTCCTCGTCGACGACTGGCACTCCGAGCGCTGCGGCTTTGGCTATCTTCGCAGCCCCCGGGTCCCGACCGGCGACGACTAACGTCGTCGCCTTGGTGACCGAGCCGGGGCTTCGCGCGCCGCGGGCGATCAACGCCGCCTCAGCCTCCTGCCTGGTCCACCGTGACAGGGTGCCGGTCACGACTATCGACAGGCCGGCGAGCACCTGGGGCCGCGCCGCTGGCGCAGGGCCCTCGAAGCTGACCCCGGCAGCTCGCAGCCTTTCCACGACACGGCGGTTGGCTTGCGAAGCGAAGAACCCGGCGACGCTCGCCCCGATCACCGACCCCACCCCCTCGACGCTTGACAGGACGGCGACGTCGGCGGCTGCGATAGCGTCCAGGGACCCGAAGTGGCGGGCGAGCAGCTGGCTGCCCGTCGCGCCGAGGTGACGGATCGACAGGCCTACGAGCAGGTTGGCCAATCCCCGCTTCTTGGAGGCGTCGACCGCCGCCCTCAGGTTCGCCACCGACGTGCCCGCCCAGCCTTCGAGTTTCGCCACCTCGTCGTAGTCCATGTAGTACACGTCTGCGATGTCGTGGAGGATCCCGGCTTCGACGAACTGGCGGACAGTCGCCTCCCCGAGGTGCTCGATGTCCATCGCAGCCCGGGACGCGAAGTGGGCGATACGAGCGACCACCTGGGCAGGGCAGCTTTCGTTGACGCAGAACGTGTCGCTCTCCCCCGCCGCCCTCTGCAGGGGCTGCGCGCAAGCCGGGCACAGGGCCGGGAACTCCCACTGGGGGAGTCCCTCCGGGCGCAGGGCTACGATCGGACCGCGAACCTCTGGAATGACGTCGCCGGCTCGCCTGACCACCACGGTGTCACCCGGGCGCACATCCTTGGCACGGACCTGATCCTCGTTGTGCAACGTGGCTAGGGACACCCGGGCCCCGCCGACGACTACCGGTTCGAGCACAGCGAAAGGCGTCACCTTGCCGGTGCGTCCTACAGACACCATGATGTCGAGCAGGCGCGTCGTCTTCTCCTCCGGAGGGAACTTGTAGGCGATCGCCCACCGCGGCGCCCTGGAGGTCGATCCGAGCTCAGCGCGCTCCGCCAGGTCGTCCACCTTGACGACCACCCCGTCGATCTCGTAGTCGAGCGAGTGGCGTTGGTCCTGCCAGACGCGACAGTAGGCGTCGACAGCTTCGAGGCCTACCACGACCCGAATGTGGGGGTTTACGGGGAATCCCGCCTCGCGCATCCACCCGAGCGTCTCGCTGTGGCGGGAGAACTCGGGGCCCCCTTCGATCGCCCCCAGCTGGTAAGCCCAAAAGCCGAGGTCCCGGCTCGCTGTCACCGCCGGGTCCTTCTGGCGCAGCGACCCGGCCGCAGCGTTCCTCGGGTTAATGAACTGGCGGGCCCCCGCAAGCGCCTGACGGCGGTTCAGCTCCTCGAACGAAGCGATCGGCATGTACAGCTCCCCCCTGACCTCGACGAGGCTCGGGACACGGCCCGCCGCCCGGCTTACGCCGGCGCAGCGAGGCCCTTGGTCGCCCAACAGCGCTCGGGGTATAGCGGCGACCGTCGCGACGTTCGCGGTCACGTCCTCGCCGACCTCGCCGTCTCCCCTGGTCGCGGCCCTGACCAGGCGCCCGTGGTCGTAGAGGAGGCTCAGGGCGAGCCCGTCGATCTTGAGCTCGCAGGTGAAGGCCATCCCTCCTGGACCCTCGACGCCGCTGTCCACCGGGCCGGCTGCGGACCGGCCCGCACCGAGGCGTTCCATGCGGGCCCCCCACGCGATCAGCTCGTCGTAGGTGGTCGTCTTGTCCAGCGACATCATCGCCGACGCGTGGCGGACCGGGGCGAACAGCGTCGACGCTTCACCCCCCACCCTGGCGGTCGGGCTGTCCCCTGGGAGCAGACCGGGGTGTTCCGCTTCCAGCTGGGCGAGCTCGGCGACGAGCTCGTCGAACTCGGCGTCGGTCAGCTCCGGGTCGTCGAGCACGAAGTAGCGGTGATTGTGATGCTCTATGAGCGCTCGAAGCTCTGCGGCTCTCGCTGCTGGGTCTTTGCCGGCCACGCGACGACGTTACCGGCGCCGCAAGACGCCGGGGCGCGAAAAGCTCTCAGCGGGCGGCGGTGCCACCCCCGACGACCAGGTCGCCCCGGTACATCACGACGCTCTGGCCGGGCGCCACCTTGCGAAGCGGACTTTCGAGCACGACCCGCCCGGACGGGTCCCAGCGGGCCGGGACCGGCGCCGCGTGGGCGCTCACCTGGGCGAGAAGCTTCTCGTCGCCGTCGGGAGCTTCGCGCACCCAGCACACCGGGTCGAGAAGCACTTCGCTCACCAGCAGGTCGGCGGCGGGAGCGACGGTGACGGTGGCTGCGTGCACGTCGACGGACAGCGCGTAGCGAGCCCCGACCGCGGGACCCAGCCCTCGGCGCTGACCGACAGTGACGAGCTCGACCGCTGGTACCTCCCCGAGGAGCCTGCCGGCCTCGTCGATCACTTTGGCTGGGCGCAGCGGGATCCTCTCGGACAGGAACGCCGAGCGACCACCGGACTCTGATATGAAGCAGACGTCTTGGCTGTCGGGCTTGGAGGCTGTCTGCAGCCCGAGCGAAGCCGCCTTGTCCCGCACCTGCCGCTTGGTCAGGTCCCCGACCGGGAACATCACCTTGGGAAGGGTTTCGGCGCCGAGCATGTGCACCACGTAGGACTGGTCCTTCGCCGCGTCGGCGCCGCGAGCCAGCCACAGCTTGGAGTCGGGCCCGGTGACGATCCGGGCGTGGTGACCGGTTGCTACAGCGTCGAAACCGAGCTGGTCAGCTCGGGCGATCAGACGGTCGAATTTGAGGTGCCGGTTGCATTCGATGCAGGGGTTAGGCGTCGAACCCGCAGCGTGGGCCTCCACGTAGGGGTCGACGACGTGGCGCTCGAAGTCCTCCGAGAAGTTGAACACGTAGTGGTTGATGCCGATCTGCTGGGCCACCCTGCGGGCGTCTTCGACGTCGCCTACCGAACAGCAGCCCCGGTCCGAGACGCCTCCCCACAGTTTCATGGTCGCCCCGACCACTTCATGGCCTGCTTGCGCGACCAGCGCCGCGGCGACGGATGAGTCCACCCCGCCCGACATCGCGACCAGGACCCTCACCTTCGCGTCAGCGCCTTCAGCCCCGCCGGCGTTCGCGCTCCTGCCGGGGTTCCCTCGCTTACCAGGGTTCGCGCTCTCGGTGGGCCTCCGAGGCGCCGTGCGCTCTCGACGACTGCCCGGGCGGCGAAGTCGACGTCGGCCTCTGTGGTGTCAGGGCCTAGGGTTAGGCGCAGGCAGGACCCGGCTTCGTCTTTGGAGACTCCCATGGCCATGAGCACCGGGCTCGGCTCGAACGCGCCGCTGGCGCAGGCCGCGCCCGCCGAGGCGCAGACTCCCGCCTCGTCTAAGAGGAACAGCAGCGACTCGGCTTCTACACCAGGGAAGCGCAGATGGCAGTGCCCGGGGACCCTCGGGGACTCGAGCGCCGTAGCGACCGCCGAGGCGACAGCGCCGAGCACCGATTCGCAGAGCCTGTCGCGCAGCCCTGCCACTGTCGCTGCCGTCTCCGCCCGCCGCTCGCTGCGCGCTCTGAGCGCAGCCGCCATTCCCAACGCGCCGGCGACGTTGTGGGTTCCGCTGCGCCGGCGGCGTTCCTGGCCGCCGCCGTGGAGGATCGCCGAGATCTCAGCGCCGGGACGAACTGCGAGCACTCCGACACCTTGGGGCCCGCCGAACTTGTGCCCGCTGATCGACACCAGATCGGCGCACGCTGCCGCCGAGCGCAGATCCATCCAAGGGGCCGCCTGCACAGCGTCGGTGTGCACCAGCGCTCCCGGGGAGCGTTTGCGGACACGCCTGGCGATCGCGTCCAGGTCCTGCACGACGCCTGTCTCGTGGTTGGCGAGCTGCACCGACACGATAGCGACGTCGGGGTCTAACACCGCTGCGAGCTGGTCGAGCCCTACCCTGCCGTCACTGTCGACTCCTAGAACTCTTAGCTCCCGCCCGCTGCGGCGTGCCGCTTCGAGGACCGCCGGGTGCTCGACGGCGCTCAGCACTATCGCGCCCGGCCTGGACGGAGACGCTCCCAGCAACGCCAAGTTGTCGGCTTCGGTCCCTCCCGAGGTGAACACGATCCCGCCCGGGGTGAAGCCGATCAGGGAGGCGATCTCCTCTCTGGCCTCGTCGATCGCTTGACGGGCCCGCCTGGCAACCTGGTGGGCGCCCGACGGGTTCCCGAAGCCCGAAGTCATCCATGTGACCATCGCAGCGACCGCGTCGGGGTGCATCGGGCCGCCGGCCGCGTGGTCCAGGTAGACAGCCACGCTGTCGAGCGTAGCGCCGGAGGGGGCGTGGCGCGCTATCACCTCCGGGAGGACTACCGTCGAGGTGTGCCTATCGGACTCTGTCAACGTTCAGCGAAGTGAGCGACCTAAGACTTGACCCACTGACCGGCCGGTGGGTTGTCATAGCCGGGGAGCGGGCCCAGCGGCCGTCGGACTTCCTCCCCCGGCGTCTTCCGGTCGAGGACGACCCGCTGCGTCCATGCCCGTTCTGCCCTGACACCAAGCCGGCGCTGCCGCCGATACTCGAGCTTCCCGGTCCGAGCGGGAGCTGGGCGGTCAGGGTCCTGCCGAACCTCTACCCCGCTTTCAGCGGCAGCGAGCCGATGGTGGTCAGCCATCTCGGCCCGCTTTTCACCCAGGCTCCTGCCAGCGGAGCGCACGAGGTGATCGTGCTGTCCGACCGCCACGACGTGAGCTGGGCGGATCTGACCCCAGGCGAGTCGGCGCTTATCACCGCTGCTATCAAGGCGAGGATGCTCGAGCACGCCGAGTCGCCGGGGTTGCGTTACAGCCAGGCGGTCGTGAACTCCGGCCGGGAGGCCGGGGCGTCGGTGGAGCACCCTCACGGCCAGCTGCTGTCCATGCCGTTCATACCCGGAGAGGCAGCCCACGAACTAGCCGGTTTCGCCCGATTCCAGGGCAACTGCCTGCTGTGCGCGACGGTCGACGCCGAGGAGGAGGCCGGCCAGCGGATCGTGCACGCGGACGACTCGGTGATGACGGTAGCCCCGTTTTGGAGTGGGACCCCCTACGAGATGCTGCTGGTACCCCGCCGCCACGAGACGCACCTCCACGACGCTACCGACGACGACCTGGCAGCGGTGGCCGCGGCGGTCGCTCGCGCCCTGTCGGCTATGCGCCAGAGCGTCGGGGACGTCGCCTACAACATCATGTTCCACTCGGCTCCGTTCCGGACGCGCTCGGAGTTCCACTGGCACGTGCACGTGATACCCAAGATCTCCACGCGCGGCGGCTTCGAGATGGGCTCGGGCGTGTTCATCAACGTGACACCACCCGAGCGGGCCACGCAGGACCTGCGCGCCGCTATCAGCGCTAACGCCTGAGCGGCTCCAACCAGACCACGCCGAGGGGGGGAAGCGTCAGCTCCAGCGACCAGCGCCGGCCGCGCCATTCCAACGGCTCGCAGTGCAACTCGCCGGGGTTCGCGACGCCACTCCCACCCCAGCGCAAGTCGTCGGTGTTGACTACCTCCGTCCACGACCCGCCGGCGGGCATGCCAACTCTGTAGCCGTAGCGGACGACCGGAGTGAAGTTGGCTACGCAAAGCAGCTCGCCGGCGCCTTCCCCGCCGCTGGTCGCCCGTCGCAGGAACGCCAAGACGCTCTGGTCGGAGTCGTCCGCTTCGACCCACTCGAATCCTGCGGGCACGTCGTCGGCCTGCCAGAGAGCCGGTATCCGCTTGTAAACCCTGTTGAGCTCGCCCAACAGGTCCCTGACACCGCGGTGCTGCGCCCATCGTTCGAGGATCCACCAGTCGAGGGGGCGGTTGTGGTCCCACTCCGTCTCAGGGGCGAGCTCCGCTCCCATGAAGACCAGCTGTTTGCCGGGGTGAGCCCACATCCACGCGTACAGGGCCCGCAGGTTGGCGAGCTGCTGCCAGCGGTCACCGGGCATCTTCGCTAGCAGCGAACCCTTCCCGTGCACCACCTCGTCGTGGGACAGTGGCAGCACGAAGTTCTCCGACCACGCGTACAAGAAGCCGAAGGTCAGCTCCCCGTGGTGGTAGCGGCGGTGGATCGGGTCGTGGTGGAAGTAGTCGAGGGTGTCGTGCATCCAGCCCATGTTCCACTTGAACCCGAAGCCGAGCCCTCCGAGGTACACAGGGCGGGAGACTCCCGGCCAGGAGGTCGACTCCTCCGCGATCACGGTCGCGCCGGGATGCTCGCCGAAGAGGACGACGTTCACCTCTTTGATGAACTCGACCGCTTCGAGGTCCTCGCGGCCCCCGAAACGGTTAGGCACCCATTCGCCTTCCTTGCGCGAGTAGTCCAAGTAGAGCATCGACGCGACAGCGTCCACCCGTAGAGCGTCGACGTGGAACTCGTCCACCCAGTACAAGGCGTTCGCTACGAGGAAGTTCCTCACCTCGTTACGCCCGAAGTTGAATATCAGCGTTCCCCAGTCGGGGTGCTCGCCTTGGCGGGGGTCTGCGTGCTCGTAGAGGGCGGTCCCGTCGAAGCGAGCCAGCGCGAAGTCGTCCTTGGGGAAGTGCGCCGGCACCCAGTCGACGATCACGCCGATCCCCGCCCGGTGCAGGGCGTCTATGAGAGCTCTCAAGCCGTCCGGGTCGCCGTAACGCGACGTCGGGGCGTAGTAACCCGACACTTGGTAGCCCCAGGAGCCGCTGAAAGGATGCTCGGCGATCGGCATGAACTCGACGTGAGTGAAGCCGAGATCGCCGACGTAGCCGGGCAGGACCTCGGCGAGCTCTCCGTAGCTGAGCGGGCGGGAAGCCTCTCCGTCGCCGCCGCCCCAACGCCACGACCCGAGGTGCATCTCGTAGACCGACATCGGCTCGTGGAGAAGGTCGGCGTCCCTGCGCCGGTCCAGCCAGGCGCTGTCACCCCACTCGTAGCTCGACGCGCCGGTCACGACGCTGGCCGTAGCAGGAGGCAGCTCCATCGCGAACGCCATCGGGTCGGTCTTGATCCTCAGCTGGTTAGCCGACGTGAGGATCTCGTACTTGTACCTCTCCCCAGCTTCGACTCCGGGTATGAACAGCTCCCACACTCCCGACGAGCCGAGCGAGCGCATCGGATGCACCCGGCCATCCCAGAAGTTCCAGTCGCCGACCACCCGCACCGACGTCGCGTTGGGAGCCCACAGTGCGAACGCAGTACCGCCGACACCGTTATGCACCCGCCTGTGCGCCCCTAGGACCTCCCAGAGCCTACGGTGGCGGCCCTCCCCGAACAGGTGCAGGTCCAGCTCCCCCACGGTAGGCCAAGCCGAGTACGGGTCGTGGAAGCGGAAGGTGCGCCCGGACGGTCCGTCACCGTAGAACGCTTCGAGCTCGTAGGCCCCCGCCGGGTCGCCGGCAGCGGACTCGGGGCGCAGCCCTTCGAACACGCCAGCGGGGTGGACGAGGGTCATTTCGACAGGGTCGGCGCTCTGCCAGCACAGCCGCATCCTCGACGCCCCCGGCCGGTAGGCCCGAACAACGCTGCCATGCACACCTAGAACCCTGTGAGGGTCTCCGTTACGGCCCGCCACGAGCCTGTCGATGTCTTCCGACAGGCCGGACAAAGCCGGCGGTGTCGGCGGGGCCAGGCGGGCTGGCGGTGCCAGGCCGGACAAGGCCGGCGGTGTGGCCGGTGCCACCAGGGCCCGGGGGGCCCCTCCCTCGGTCGGTTCCTGCGTCAACTGAGACCCTCCCCCTCTAGCTCGTCGCGTTCGTCGCTCATCGGATCGGCCAACCTTTCCAGCGCTTCGAGAGGTATCACGGCCCACTCCGGCCGGTGCGCCACCTCGTAGTCGAGCTCGTAGAGAGCCTTGTCCAGCTCGTAGAATGCCATGACGGCGCTGGCGGCGGCCGGCTCGGGCAGCAGGTCGTCGACCCCTGCCTGGCTGCGGTACCCGGAGAGGAACGCTCTCCTGTTGCGGGCCTCCCAGGCGATCGCCGCCGGGCGCAGCAGCGGCCATTCGCGGCGTTCCCTCTCCCCCAGAGAGTAGCGCGAGGCGTAATGGAACGAGCGGAGCATGCCCGAAACGTCTTTGAGAGCGGAGGCCGGCGCCAGCCTCTCCGAGAGGGGACGGTCCGGTTCGCCTTCGAAGTCGAGCACGTACCACCCTTGGTCTGTGCGCATCACCTGACCCAGGTGGAGATCCCCGTGGACTCTTATGGTCGGCCCGGGACCGTCGAACGAAGCCACCCGGGCGATCAGAGGTTCGCCGACAGCGTTGAGGTCTCTGCCGAGCTTTTCGGTTGCGACGGCGAGCCGGGCTCGGATCGACCCGAGCAGCGCCTCCCACGCTTCACCAGCCTGGCGGGATGATGCTGCGGGGGATGCGTCTTGGAAGAGCTTGCTCAGATGCAAGTGCATCTGAGCCGTCACCTGGCCGAGCCTCGCCGCCTCGGGGGCGAAGTCGCCGCCCGCCTCGGCTGGCTCTGGCCCCCCGGAGGAGTCGTAGAGGCTGTAGAGGTCGCGTAGCGACGCCAAGGCCAAAGCCCACCCGTCGCTACCGCCCGCCAGGTAGGTCTGCCCGAAGGCGTAGTCGTAGGTTTCGTCGCCCCACACCACGACCGGCGCCGCGACGCTTGCGAAACCGGCGCCGGCCAGCGCCGAGGTTACCTCCGCGTCGGGATTGCGTCCCGGCCTTAGACGTCTGAACACTTTTAGGATGAGCCGGTCGTCGAAAATCACCGACGTGTTGGACTGCTCAGAAGTGACCGGCCTGCACAGCTCGGCGCTCTGGCTGCCTCCGGAGATCACCTCGAGCAGCCGGATAGCCGCCTCCGGGTCTCCGAGCGCGTCGCAGACGACCAGGTCACCCAGGGCGGACACCACCGTCTTGGGATCCACCCCGGCCGAGCAACCGGCTTCGGAGGTGTCGCGCAACACGACCACGAGCTGGTAGACGTCCCCGTCGGCTCTTACAAGAACCTGCCAGAGCGATCCGTGCGCCTGCGTTCCCGCCAGGTGGGTAGCGCTCAGCAGAGAAACGTCGGGCTCTTCGACGCTCGCCTGCGAAGCGAACCAACGCTGCCCCGCCAGGTGCGGTCCGAGACTGCCGACGAGCCTGTCGACCCAGGACATGTCAGCACCACCAGCGGCGGCAGCGGCCATCAGATCCCCTCGGGGTTATCCGCCAGCCCGAACCAGTAGAACCCGTAAGGCGGAAGGGTCACGAAGTAGGACTGCTCCCCGATGCGAGGGAACGGCACCCTACCCATCAGCTCGACCGGTGTCCTACCCGCCCAGCGCTGCAACGGCAGCTCGGCGGGCTGGGCCAGCTTGGACAGGTTACAGACGCATAGCACCACGTCTTGTTCTACCCCCAAGTGCGGTCGACCCAAACCGCCGGATTCGCCCGGGGACGGTCCCGCCTCCCCGGCGGGCGACCCGGCTGGATCGGAGGCCGAGCCGGCTGGATCGGCGGGCGAAGCGGGCACTGCGTTGAGCGTGCGCACGTAGGCGAGGACCGAAGGGTTGTCGGCGCTTATCACGTCGAAAGTGCCCGTACCGAAGACCGGGTGCTGGCGGCGGACTTCGAGCATGCGCTTCATCCAGTGCAGGAACGAGCTTTGGTTGCGCATCCCCGCCTCGACGTTGACAGCCTGATATCCGTAGACGGGATCCATCAGCGGGGGAAGGTACAGCTGGGCGAAGTCCGCTTTGCTGAAACCGCCGTTTCGGTCCGGGGACCACTGCATCGGGGTCCGCACCCCGTCCCTGTCGCCCAGGTAGATGTTGTCGCCCATGGAGATCTCGTCCCCGTAGTAGAGGATAGGAGACCCCGGGAAGGAGAACAGCAGCGCGTGGAGAAGCTCCGCGACGCGCCTGTCGTTGTCCACCAGTGGTGCGAGGCGGCGCCCTATGCCGATGTTGCGTTTCATGCGGGGGTCCTTGGCGTACTCGGCCCACATGTAGTCGCGTTCCTCGTCGGAGACCATCTCCAAGGTCAGCTCGTCGTGGTTACGCAAGAAGATCCCCCACTGGCACCCGGCGGGGATCGCAGGGGTGCGGGCGAGGATCTCGGTTATCGGGTAGCGCTGCTCGCGCCGCACAGCCATGAACATGCGCGGCATGACAGGGAAATGGAAGCACATCTGGCATTCGTCTCCGTCCCCGAAGTAGGCGACGACGTCCTCGGGCCACTGGTTCGCCTCGGCGAGCAGGAGACGGCCCGGGTACAACGCGTCGACCTCTTTGCGCAGACGGCGGAGGTAGTCGTGAGTTTCGGGGAGGTTCTCGCAGTTGGTACCGTCACGCTCGAACAGGTAGGGCACAGCGTCGAGGCGGAACCCGTCCAAGCCGATGTCGAGCCAGTAACGGCACACGTCGATCATCGTGTCGGCGACTTCGGGGTTGTCGTAGTTCAGGTCCGGCTGGTGGCTGAAGAACCGGTGCCAGTAGAACTGCGCCCGTTCGGGGTCGAAAGTCCAGTTGGACTTCTCCGAGTCCACGAATATGACCCTGGCGTCGCGGTACTCCTCGTCGTTGTCGCGCCACACGTACCAGTCCGACTTGGCGTTGTTCGCGCTGCGGCGGGACTCCTGGAACCACGGATGCTGGTCGGACGTGTGGTTCATCACCAAGTCGGCGATGATACGGATCCCACGCCGGTGGGCCTCCTCGACGAGCTCCACCGCGTCGGCTAGGTCCCCGTACTCGGGGAGGATCGTCCAAAAGTCGCTTATGTCATATCCCCCGTCGCGAAGCGGGGACTGGTAGAACGGCAGGAGCCACAGGCAGTCCACGCCGAGCCACTGAAGGTAGTCGAGCTTGGAGGTGAGCCCGGCGAGGTCTCCGGTGCCGTCGCCGTTGGCGTCGTAGAACCCGCGGACGAGGACCTCGTAGAACACAGCGTTCTGATACCAGTTGCTCACAGCTCGAGCTCCGCCGCGTCGCCGGCGAACTCGACCGCGAAGACATGAGCAGTCCGCGACTCCGGATCGAGGCGAACGTAGGCTTGGGGTCCCGGCCAGAGGAAAGTCTCTCCGCTCAGCAGGTCGGTTACCCGCACAGGCCACGAGCCTCCGCTGCCGAGACCGCCCGGGTCGATGTCGACCAGAGCTTCTTGGGCCGAGTACGGGTCGAGGTTCACCACGCACAGCACCACGTCGCTTCCGTCGTCGCTCGACTTGGAGTAGGCGATCACCGAGTCGTTGCTGGTCGACCAGAAGCGCACGCTGCGCAGTCGTTGCAGCGCGCCGTGCGCCCGCCGGACAGCGTTCAGCTTCGATATGAGAGGGTACAGGCTGCCCGGCGCATGGTAGTCACGAACCTTGACCTGGTACTTCTCCGAGTCGAGGTACTCCTCGTTGGACTCCGAAGCCGGCTGGTTCTCGTAGAGCTCGTAGCCGGAGTAGATCCCGTAGGAAGGTGAAAGGGTCGCTGCCAGCACGAGCCTGAGAGCGAAAGCGCTCGGCGGTCCGCCACGAAGCGGGCCTGCGAGGATGTCGGGCGTGTTGGGCCAGAAGTTGGGGCGCATGTAGTCGGCCTTAGGGCCGTGAGCGAGCTCCTCCATGTAAGCCCAGATGCCCTCAGGGCCGTGCTGGGCGGTCCGCCACGTGAAGTAGGTGTAGCTCTGGCTGAACCCGGCCTCGGCCAGGCGTGCCATCACGTGGGGACGGGTGAAAGCCTCGGCGAGGAATATCACGTCGGGATGGTTGGAGCGCACAGCATCGATGACCCACTCCCAAAAAGCGACCGGCTTGGTGTGAGGGTTGTCGACGCGGAATATCTTCACGCCGAAGGAGATCCAATGCTCGAAGATGTCCCGGCACGCCTTCCACAGCGCCACCCGGTCCGCCTCGCGCTCAGGCCAGAAGTTGATCGGGTAGATGTCCTGGTAGACCTTCGGCGGGTTCTCGGCGCAGGCGATCGTCCCGTCGGGACGGTGATGGAACCACTCGGGGTGCTCGGACACCCACGGATGGTCCGGGGAGCACTGAAGCGCGTAGTCGAGGGCCAGCTCCATCCCGTGCGCAGCCAGCTCGTCCACCAGGCATCGAAGGTCGTCCTCGTCTCCCAGCTCCGGGTGGATGGCGGTGTGACCGCCCTCGGCCGAGCCGATCGCCCACGGGCTCCCAGGGTCCCCCGGACCTGCCACGAGGGTGTTGTTGGGACCTTTGCGGAACGTCCGGCCGATCGGGTGTATAGGCGGAAGGTAAACCACGTCGAAACCGAACCCGGCGAGCTCGCCGACGCGGGCGGTCACCCCTGACAGTCCGCCGACGGAGCGTGGAAACTGCTCGTACCACGCGCCGAAAAGCGCGCGCGGCCTGTCCACCCACAGGGGTGCCGGATCGGAAGAGGTGAGATCGATCGCGCTGTCGGCGTCGAGTTCGGCCCCGTAGGAACCGAACCTGACCGTCCAGCCTTCGACCACGATGCGGTGCGGACCGACCTGCGCGGCGCACAGCGTCGCTTCCCACTCGTCGTTGCCGAGCGCCACCAGAGGCGACTCGCCAACCAGCGTCAGCTGGGCGGGCCTTCCCTTCGAACGTGCGCTCTCCAAGAAAAGCCTGGCCCGCCCGGCGATCGGGTCATGGCCGTCGCGGAACATGACAACGCTTACCTTGAAGTGCTCCCCCACAACGCTTTTAGCCGGTTGCGACCCCGAAGGTGTCCGGGGTCGCACGTCTTCGACGACGAGGCGTCCCGTCACCGCTTCGACCGTCTACACGAAGCGCTGCTCGTCGAGCTTGTCGCCTGGTGTTGCCCTCTCACGGCCCCACGCTACCAGCCTGAAGCGGACGCGGGCTGCTGCGTTGGCGGCCGGGCAGGCGAGGGGCTCACCCCGAGCGCGGTAGCGTAATGTGCATGAAAGCGTTTCGTAGCTTCGCCGTAAGAGCCAGACTTCCTGAGACGCTGGCTCCGCTCCGGGAGCTCGCCTGCAACCTGCGCTGGTCTTGGGACACCCGCACCCAGGATCTGTTCCGGTGGATCGACCCCGAAGTGTGGGACACGACCACGCACGACCCGATCAGGTTGCTGAACCTGGTGAGCCGGGACCGCTTGGAGCACCTGGCTGGCGACCCGACTTTCATGGCTTTCCTTTCGGAACGCTACGGCGAGCTGGCCCGGTACCTCGAAGCGCCTAAGTGGTTCCAAAAGCGCGACGGGAACCACCTCAGCTGCGTCGCCTACTTCTCCCCGGAGTTCGGCATCGCAGAGGCTCTGCCGCAGTACTCGGGGGGCCTCGGAGTCCTCGCCGGCGACCACCTAAAAGCCGCCAGCACCCTCGGCGTTCCTATAGTAGGCGTCGGGCTCATGTACCGCTCGGGGTACTTCCGCCAGCACCTGGATCAAAGCGGGTGGCAGCAGGAGCGTTTCCCTATCCTCGACCCGCACGCTATGGCAACCGAGCTCGTCGACGATCTGACGGTGTCGGTGGACATGGCCGGCGAGCCCGTGTCGGCGCGGATGTGGATGGTCCAGGTCGGCCGGGTGAAGCTGTACCTGCTCGACTCCGACACCGAGCCCAACAGCGACGACAGCCGCAAGATCACCGACCGTCTCTACGGGGGCGGGATAGAGCACCGGCTGCGCCAGGAGATCCTCCTCGGCATCGGCGGAGTGAGAGCCCTCGAAGCGCTGGGCCTGGACCCGGAGGTGTGTCACACCAACGAAGGCCACGCCGGCTTCCTCGGCCTGGAACGGGTACGCCGGCTGGTCACCCGCAGCGGCCTTTCCTTCGACGAGGCGGTCGAAGCCGTCAGGGCCGGCACGGTGTTCACGACGCACACTCCTGTCCCGGCGGGCATAGACCGCTTCCCCCGGGAGCTGATGGAGCGGTACTTCTCGTCTATGGCCCAAGAGTGCGGGATCTCCTTCGACAAGTTGATGTCCGTCGGGCAGTTCCCCGGCGAGGACTCCTTCGAAGCTTTCAACATGGCAGTGATGGGCTTGCGCCTTGCCGCCAGGTCCAACGGGGTCGCGAGACTGCACGGCCAGACGAGCAGGGAGATGTTCCAGGGGCTGTGGCCGTCGGTGGACACAGCGGACGTGCCGATCGGCTCGGTGACCAACGGCGTTCACGGCAGGACCTGGGTGTCAGCGGCCATGGACGACCTGTACTGCAAGTACGTGTCGCCGGCGTGGAACGACGCCGGGCCTGACGAGTGGGCGAGGATCTCCAACGCCCGCGACGACGAGGTGTGGCGGGCCAGGGATCAAGGCCGCGAGGCCCTCATCGACTTCGTGAGGGACCGCCACCGCCAAGCCCTGCGAGCGAACGGCGTGCCCGTCGCCGAGCAGGCCTGGGTCGACGACCTGCTCGACTCCCGGTTCTTGATCATCGGCTTCGCCCGGCGTTTCGCCACCTACAAGCGGGCGACGCTTCTGCTCTCCCAGCCGGAGCGTCTCAGGGCGTTGCTCCTCGACGACCGCAGGCCGATCCAGCTCGTGTTCTCCGGCAAGGCCCACCCGGCGGACGATCTCGGCAAGCAGATGATCGCCGAGATCATACGCTTCGCTAGCGACCCGGCCATCCGCCAGAGGATCGCTTTCATCGCGGACTACGACATAGCGGTGGCGAGGATGATGTACCAGGGCAGCGACGTCTGGCTGAACACTCCCCGTCGGCCGATGGAGGCTAGCGGCACGTCAGGCGAGAAAGCTGCGCTCAACGGCGTGCTGAACCTGTCGATCCTCGACGGCTGGTGGGAGGAGATGTTCGACCCCCGCGCCGGGTGGGCGATCCCGTCGGCCGAGACCCTCGAAGACACCGAGCAAAGAGACAGGGTCGAAGCCGACCACCTTTTCGCGATCATCGAACGGGAGATAATCCCCGCGTTCTACGAGCGCTCGACCCAGCGCCACTCGCACGAGTGGGTGACCAAGGTCAAAGCCTCTGTCGCTACTCTCGCGCCCAAGGTGATGGCGTCGCGCATGGTCCGCGAGTACGTCGAGGATTACTACGAGCCGTCCGCCGCGCACGCCACCCGCCTGTCGCGCGACGCCTTCAAGGGAGCCAAGGAAGTGGCTGCGTGGAAGCACCGTGTCGCTGAGGCCTGGCCGCAGGTGAAAGTCCTCGACGTCGACGACGGTGGCAACGTCGCCGAAGTCGACCTCGGCGAACCCCGCAGGGTCTCGGTGCAGGTAGAGCTGGGGGATCTCGAACCCGCCGACGTGAAAGTGCAGATCCTTCACGGACCTGTCGGCGCCGGCGGCGAGATGAAATCCACGTCGGTCGTGGAACTGCTACCAGCGCACGACGGGCGCTACGAGGGCTGCTTCATCTGTGACCGCTCCGGCCTGCACGGCTACACGGTGAGGGTCGTCCCCAACCACGAGGGGCTCGCTGATCCCTTCGAGCTCGGCTGCGTCACCTGGGGCTGAGGGGTCTGACCCCCAAAGCGGACCTAAGCGCTGCCGCCGCCTCGTAAGAGTCGATCTCGCGTCGTGCGAGGGCGGCCTCCACGCGGGCGTAGCTGTCGGTGAGCTCCGCTGCTTGCACCTCAGAGGCTATTTGCGCGAGTAGGACCGAGCGCGCTTCTTCTAAGGTCCGCCGGCGCCGGCGCGCCTCGAGCTCGCCGCTGTCGGCCAGGTGACGGCGGTGAGCGTCGACGGCGTCCCACAGCTCGCGGATCCCTTCCCCAGCCGGGGTAACCGCAGTCGCGGTCAGCACCGGAGGCCTCCACCCGCCGAGGTCCCTGCCAGCCGCCGCCCTCGCGTGCACACCCGACGTGACCCCAGCTGAAAGGTCGAGCATCGACTCCAAGTCCCGTCTGGTCTGCTCGGCGCCGGGCCGGTCCGCCTTGTTGACGACGAACACGTCCGCGACTTCGAGCAGGCCTGCTTTCGCCGCCTGGACGGAGTCACCCCACCCGGGATTGACCACCACGACCGTCGTGTCGGCTGCGGCTGCCACTGCGACCTCCACCTGGCCGACGCCGACGGTCTCGACGAGGATCGTCGGGTACCCGCAGGCTGCGAGTACCCGCATCGCCTCCGGGGCGGCGAGAGCGAGGCCCCCTAGGTGGCCCCTGCTCGCCATGGACCGTATGAACACCCCGTCGTCGGTGGCGTGGCCGGACATTCTTATCCTGTCGCCAAGTATCGCCCCGCCCGAGTACGGGGAGCTCGGGTCGACAGCGAGCACACCAACTTTGGACCCCTCCGACCTGATCACCCTGATCAGCTTGTCTGTCAGGGTCGACTTTCCGGCTCCCGGCGCCCCCGTGACGCCTACGACATGGCGGGCGACACCGTCGGCGAAGACAAGCCGGCTCACCTGGCGCGCGGCGGGTCCGGAACGCTCCACCAGCGACAGCAGCCTTCCCAGAGCCGCGCGATCCCCGCTCCTGGCCGCCTCGAACAGCAAGGCCGGGTCGGCGCGCCCCGCCTTGGATGACGGGCTAGAAGCGGTTTCGGGTTGGAGGAATGACATAGCAAGACAAGTATGGCCCGCCGGCCCGATCACCCCGCCAGTCGTCGTAGGCTCGCGACGTGAGCAACCTTCCAGGATCTTTCCCCGTCGACGTGGAACGCCTCGTAGCGCTGAGCATGCAGATGGTGTCGGTCGACACCCGCAACCCGCCCGGAAACGAAACGCCGATCGAAGGCGTGATCAGGTCGGCCTTGCAAGGATGGAATCCGCGTTGGACCAGGATCGAGCCCGCCCCGGGCAGGTTGTCGCTCGTAGCGGAAATACCCCACCCCGACGGGCCTGACCCCTCGCGGAAGACTCTCATCGTCAACGGCCACCTCGACGTGGTACCGGTCAACGCTCCGGCGTGGACCAGCGACCCTTTCACCCCCCAAGTCGTCGACGGCAAGCTCTTCGGGCGGGGTTCAGCCGACATGAAAGGGGGTATAGCTGCTGCTATCGCCGCCTTGGACACCCTCGAGCGGTCCGGGCGCGCCCCCGGGGCGAACATAGTCTTCCATCTCGTCGCTGACGAGGAACGCGGCGGAGGGCTCGGAACCAAGGTCCTGCTCGACATGGGTCTGATAGCCGCCGACGCCTGCCTGATACCCGAGCCTACCGACCTCGCCGTGTGCGTAGCGGAGCGTGGCCTTCTCCAAGGGAGGATCACCGTTGCGGGCAAACCGGCGCACGGCAGCCGCCCACGCGAAGGTGTTTCGGCGATCGAGCACGCAGCTCGAGTCGTGCTGGCCCTGCACGGAGCCGACTTCGCCGGACCGACGCACCCGCTGCTCGGCGCTCCCAGCGCGAACATCGGGATCATCAACGGGGGAAGCGCCTTCAACACCGTCGCCGAGAGCTGCGTGGTCGGCGTAGACCGACGCCTTCTGCCCGGCGCCACCGCTTCGTCCGCCACGAGCGAGATCGTCGCCATGATCGACGGCGCAGCAGTACAAGACCTGCGCTACACCTTCGAGGTGGACACCTTCGGCGAGGCGAGCGAGATGCCCGCCGAGGACCCCTTCGCTACGCTGGTGCGCTCGTGCGTCGCTTCGGTAACCGGCTCTGAACCCGACATTATCGGTATGACCTTCACCACCGACGCCAGGTTCGTCAGGAACCAGGCCGGGATACCGGCGGTGGTGTGCGGGCCGGGTGCTATAGACCAAGCCCACGGCGACGACGAGTACGTGACCGTCGAGCGTCTTGCGCAGGCCTGCGAAGCCTTCGCGAGGCTTTACGCGGAGTTCAGCTGAAACCCGTCGGCCGACGAGTTCGAGAAGGAGAAACGGTGCGCGGGCGCAGCGTCGCCTAGACGACCGTCCGCAGAAGTTCGTGCATCTCTTGAGCCAGGTCGCCGAGCGCGTCGATGTCTCTGTCACCGTCGAGGACGCCTAGGAGGGTTCGCAGCTTGGACATGATCCTGAACCAGTCGATCTCGTCCATCCCCAGCAGAGGCGAGCCGCCGACGATCCCCGCCCAGTCCCGCACGGCCTCCTGGCGGTCCACGTCAGCCGGGTCGGCTGCCAGCCTGCCGGTCGACGCGAAAAGCTCGGTGAGAGCCCGGTAGCGCTCCTCGTCGGAGTCGTCGTCGCCCCCGGCGCCTACGATGCCGTCGAAGACAGCGTCGACGTCGTCTTCGCGCTCTGCGGGTACGAGCAGGTCGTCACCGTCCCATTCGAAGTCGATCCCAGACGCCGACAGTCTTACTTCCAGTTCGGCGCGCTGGTCGGGCAGCCAGTCGGGGAGCTCGTAGACGGTCCGCTCGGAGCGTGTGGTGCCGCCCGCCTTGGACGGATCGTCGTCGGGCTCGTCGGGGGCTTCCGCCTCGGCTTCCTCGCCGGGCTGCGCTGCGTTTGCGCCTGGCTTGTTGAGCAGTCGGCCCAGGACCGCCGCCTGCGTGGAGATAGCCTCGTCTAGGGCTTCCTCCGCTCCCAGGAGGGCCAGCAGCTGACGGGTGACGCGCCCTACGGCGGCCCACTCCTGCTCGTCGAAGCGCCCGTAGCGCTCGACGGTGAACACAGACGCCGAAGCCTCGGCTACGTCGGCGTCGGCTTGCATGTCAGTCGGGTCTTCGCTCAGGCGAGCGACAGCGTCAGACAGCAGCTCGACGGCGGCTTTGAGCGCTGGGCTGTCCTCCTCGGCGGGCTGAGCTACGCCTTCGCCGTCTGACTCCTCGCCGTCTGGGCCCTCGCTGTCTGGGCTCTCGTCGGAGTCTTCGCTGTCTAGGCTCTCGCCGTCTGGGTCTCCTTCTTCTGGGTCTCCTTCTTCTGGGTCCCCGTCGGCTGGGTCCTCCGGCCCGCTGGGAGCTGTTGCGCGCAGACGTCGCGGCCGGAGCAGGTCGCCGAGAACAGCGACGAGGTCGTCGACGCGCGACTCGTCGGAGGCGTCTACGACAAGCTCTTCGTCCTCGAAGCGGTGCGGGATACCCAGGTCGTTCAGACGGACGATCAGCTCACCGCGCTCCGCGCCGCCCCAACCGTCGATGCGGTAGCCGACCTCGTCGTCTTCAGGGCCGACCGGCAGCTCCGCAAGCGCTGAGGGTGTCAGCTTCTCCTTGCAGGCGTGGCAGCGACCGCGCGAGCCGACCTCGTATCCGCAGTTACGGCAGTACCAGATTTTGCTCAACGTGCCGGCCGCTTCGGCAGTATCGGCGCGGAGCGGCCTGTGCCCGCCGCCGTCGACGAACCCGCAGCGACCGGGGAGGGGGCCTTCGCTCGGGGATCGGCACGGGAGTTTATCTCGTGGTACTCCTCCTCGACGTTCACCGACCACACGTCATGGTCCGCACCGAAGAGGTTCTCGACGGTGAGCATCGCCGTGTACATCGAGTGATCCTGATTGTTGTAGCGGTGCATGCCGTTACGCCCCACCGGGTACACGTTAGGGGCGTTCCCGGCGATCCAAGCCCGGATCTTGTCGACGTTGGCGGCGTAGTCGAGGTCGTAGTACGGGTACGCCTTGGGCATCCGCACCACGTAGCCGGCCTCTACCTTGTCCGGGTCGAGCAGGCCGAGACGACCCAGCTCATCCGCCCCGCGGGCGACCAGGTCGGCGTCGTCCGCCGTCCAATCCTCGTCCCCCTCCTCGACGGTGTACTCGAGGCCGAGCACGTTGCGACCCTCCTTGACCATGAAAGGAGACCACGAACCGAAATTCTGGATGCGCATCGTCTTCACCGACGTGTCGTGGATGTAGATCCAGTTGTCGTCCCAGGGGACCGCATCGGCGGGCACCACCAACGCCACGGTGAGAAAGTCCCTGTAGTACAAGTCGTCAGCCGCCCGGCGCACCTCGTCTGGGACAGGAGGATCGAACGCCCTCACCAGCGACGCTATCGGCATCGACGAGATCACCGCCGACGCCTTGAGGGTGGTCTCCCCGACGTAGGAAGAGGCGACGACGGACACGGCACGACCGCCGGAGTGGACGATCCGGGTCGCCTTGGTGCCCATGAGCACCTTCGCTCCCAAAGCTTGTGTCACCTCGCTGCAACGCTCCCACATCATGCCCGGACCGAGGCGGGGATACTGGAACTCCTCGATCAGCGAGGTGATGTCTTTCTGGTTGCGCTTGGGCAGCAAGGCGTTGACGACGGCCGAAGCCAGGGAAAGGTTCTTCACCCGCTGGGCCGCCCAGTCCGCCGGCATCTCCGACGCGGGGTGACCCCACACCTTCTCGGTGTAGGTCTTGAAGAAATGGTTGTAGAGCCTCCAACCGAAGCGGGCTACGAGCCACCCCTCGTACATGTCCTGATCCGCCGGCGGGCGAACCCGCGCCCAAGCGTAGGAAGCCACGCAGCGGAAAGCCTCCAAGACACCGAGATTGGACAGGGCGTTGGAAGCCTTGAGCGGGTAATCGTAAAACTTGCCCTTGTAGTAGATACGACTCTTGCGGGGTCGCAGCAAGAAGTCCTCCTCGGGCAGCACCTCATGCCAGAACGACTCGACGGGAGCCACCTTGGTGAAGAACCTGTGACCTCCGATGTCGAAACGCCACCCGTCACGCTCGACGGTGCGGCTGATCCCCCCGACCACGTCGTCAGCCTCCAGCACCGTCGCCAGCGCACCCCGCTTGGCCAGCTCGTAGGCAGCTGTCAACCCCGCAGGGCCGCCGCCGACGATCACGACGTCGGACGCCAGTTCGGGTATGGGATCAGTCAAAGCGTGCTTCCTCTCATAAGACTTCGGGCTTCACCCGCAAGCCGACCTTCGCCGGGTCGGGGGCGGGCAGCGCAAAAACGGCGGTCCGCTCCCACGGGTCAAGCGCTGAATCGGGTCAGGTTCTCGTACTCGTAGTACTTGGCGCCGTCAGCGTGAACGAGTGTCACTCCCGGGGAGCGCAAAAGGCCGAGCCAGCTTGCGAGGAAACCGCAGTCGCCCCCTAAGCCCGGGTAGCCGTTGCGCCAGACGAGCCACACGGTCTCGCCGCCGGACACCCTGTCGACAGCCGACTGGGCGAACTGCGACACGTCGGTCGACGCGATCACCGACTTGTAGTCGACCCAGTCGACCAAGTCGGGGCTTATGGCCCGGGGGAAGGTGATCTGCTGAACGCCTTTGACTCGCAGCAGGCGGTTGACCGCCGGCCCCAGCTGGTCGGGGCAGTAGATGACCAGATCGCCCGGCTGGGCCTGAGCGTCGAGGACCGCAGCTACGCTGACGGCCTGGGTGCGCTGCGCCGCGTTTTGGGCTTCGCCGCTCATGATCCCGGCGAACACGAGAACTGCTAGCACCCCCGCCCTGAAGCGCCGCCCGGGCAGGGTCACTATCCCGGTCGACATGACCAGCAGGAACAGCGGAAGAGCCACCGCTGTGTAGCGGGCGACGAACGCTGCGTTGGCTACCATCCCGCCGACCACGGCGATGACCAGCGTGGCCAGAGCAACCCCCACGAGCGGCGCCATCCCGGGTCGGGGTCTGGCCTCCAAGACGACAGCCGGACCGGCTGGCATCTGACGGACCCTGCCGTGGCGGTCCTCCACGCTAACCATCGTCCCCGGGGCCGCTGTCCTTCCGAAGGTCCCGAAGACGAAAGCCAGGAACGTGGCTAGCATCAGCAGACCCCCCCAAGGCCCACCTCCGCTCCAGTCGCTGAATATCGCGAGCAGGTCGGAGAAGCTCGCCGCTGAAGTCCACGGGGTGCCGGTGTGCAGCGCCTGGAACACGAACACCGGTGCCCACGGCAGCCACAGAAGCCCCCCGACGAACATCGCCTTGAAAGCCGGCTTGCCCCTTCCCGACATCCTTATACGCCACAGCAGCCACACACCCGCCGCCGCCACGAGATAGATGCCCCAGTAGTGGGTGTAAAGCACCGCCGCTGTGCTCGCCCCTAAAGCGACGAGATTGCGTCTCGACGGGTTCTCGTAAGCCGAGCTCAACGCCAGGTAGCCCAGCAGCGAGACTGCGATCATCAACGAGTACATACGAGTGACCGTCGCGTAGTTGATCGCGAACGGCGAGGACAACGCCAAGAAGAAGCTCACCCACGCGACGGGTCTCCCGCCGATGCGCCGGCCGGCGACCCAGAAAAGCGGCAGGGTTGCGACGCTGATCAACCCCGACAGGGCTCTCACGGCGAAGTCTCCCTCGCCGAACAGCCTCATCCAGAAGTGAAGCATCAGGTAGTACAGGGGCGGGGCACCGTCGTGGCTCAGGGCGTGAGGGATCTGAGTCACCGGCAGGCGGGCTATGTCGACGCTGATCGTCTCGTCCAACCACAGGGCGCTCGGAGTCCAAAAACGCAGCGCGACGCACGCGACCACAGCGATCGAGCCCGCTGCGAGTAGCGCTGGGCTCGGGAGTGTCTCCCCGAAAAGCGTCCCGATAAGCGAACCTGAGGCCGGCGCCTGCGCGCGTCGGGATGCGGTCGTCTCCACCACCGCTAGATGATATCTGCGCTTCGACCTCAATGTGGGGTCAGGAACCCTTCAATCAGGCTACATTCGCCGCGTGAGCGATGACGCGAGATTCCAACCCCAAGCCCCGGACCGCAACTTGGCCATGGAGCTCGTCCGAGTCACCGAGGCCGCCGCGATGGCAGCATCGCGTTGGATGGGCCGCGGCGACAAGGAAGGGGCCGACGCAGCAGCGGTCGACGCCATGCGGATCGTCCTGGCCCAGGTCCACATGGACGGGGTGGTCGTGATCGGCGAAGGGGAGAAGGACGAGGCGCCGATGCTCTACAACGGCGAGCGGGTCGGGGATGCCACGCCACCGCAGACCGACGTCGCCGTCGACCCGATCGACGGCACTCGACCCACCGCCCTCGGGCGAGGTGGAGCTCTCGCGGTGATAGCGGTCAGCGAGCGGGGCACGATGTTCAACCCGGGCCCGTGCGTGTACATGGAGAAGATCGCTGTAGGTCCCGAGGCGGCTGGGCGCGTCAGCTTGGAGATGTCCCCCACTGACAACCTGAGGGAGATCGCCAAGGCGAAAGGAGAGCGGGTTAGGGACCTGACGGCCGTCATATTGGAACGCCCCCGTCACGAAGCGCTGATCGAGGAGGTCCGCACCGCAGGCGCCCGGATCCGTTTGATCACAGACGGGGACGTCGCCGGGGCGATCGCGACCGCCAGGGAGGATTCAGGCGCCGACGTCCTCTTCGGCGTCGGTGGAACCCCCGAAGGGGTCATAGCGGCCGCTGCCCTCAAAAGCATGGGAGGGGAGATACAAGGCCGCCTTTCGCCCCGAAACGACGCCGAGGCGACAACAGCGGTCGAGCTCGGCTACGACGTAGCCAAGGTTCTGGGCATCGACGACCTGGTCAGCGGGGACAACTGCTTTTTCGCCGCGACCGGTATCACCGACGGGGAGTTGCTGCGAGGTGTCCGCTACGACGCGAGGGGAGCGATCACCGAGTCGCTGGTGATGCGCTCCAAGTCCGGCACAGTCCGGCGCATCAGCGCTCACCACCAGTTCCAAAAGCTCGCCACGTACGCCTCGATCCCCTTCGCCTGACACCGCCTCTCAGGCGTCGTCCCCGGCCACGCACCACGAGCTGCGCCGCTCGAAGAACCCGGGCGGACCGTGAGCGCAAAGCCTTTGGTAACGCCATCCCTCGTAGCGCAGTCGGGCTTCGAGTTGCGTAAGGAGGGTCCCTCCTATGCCTTGACGTCGCTTAGGCGGGTCGACCCACACCGCCACGGACGGCCCCGAGGAGTCCACCCACGCTCCGGCCTGCCCACACAGCGAACCTTCCCTGCGGGCTGCTGCGAACACCGGCGCAGTCAGCGGCTCCGAGCCGGGCCGGTCGCAGCCGGGCCGGTCCGAGCCGGGCCAGTCGCCGGGCCCTTCGGCGTCGGGAAGCCTCGAGAAGGTGACGTCGACGGGCAACCCTCCCGTGGCCACTCGAACCCGCCGGCCCAAAAGAGCGTCGGCGCGGGGCCTCCAGGAGCGATCAGGGCACAACTCGAGCAGCACCACCCGGTCGAAGGTGGCCTTAGCGGTGTAGGAGCCGAGGCAGCGCACTGCCTCGCCTATCTTCTCCGGCTCGCCTCCGTCGAGGATCGTGACGTGGGGAACCCACGGCCACGAAAGCTTGCGCGCGAGCGGCTCGGCGAACACCGTGTCGCGAACGGTTCTCAGCGCGTGCACAGCGGAGGGCTCGCCGCCGACCGCCAGGTAGCAGACCGGATTGTCGGGCAGGAAGCTTGCCGGGGGACCCAGGGTGAGCTCGAAGGGCCCAGACACGCTCGAAGCGGCGGCGCGCATCACGGCCAGCGCCCGCGCAAGGTCAGCCACCTTGACGTTGACCGGTGGCACCAGCGTTATATGCGCAGGCACCGTTTCGAGGCTCGGATCGCCGAGGGCTCTTCGCAGGCCGGCGACTTCCAGCCCGGTCGGATAGTCCACCAGCAGCGCCACGCCCAATCTCGCACGCCCTGGCACCTTGACATTCTGACCGGCCCGGCGCCGAACGTCTACATCCCTGAAGGATCTACGATGGGGAGGTGACCGATGACCGTGAGCTGTTCGACATTCTCGACCGGGAGCTGGAACGCCAGAACACGACTCTTCAGCTGATAGCTTCCGAGAACTTCGCATCCAAGGCGGTGCTCGCCGCTACCGGGTCGGTCCTGACAAACAAGTACTCCGAGGGTTACCCCCACAAGCGCTACTACGGGGGCAACGCTATCGTCGACGAGGTCGAGGACCTGGCCAGGCGCCGGGTGTGCGAGCTTTTCGGAGCCGAGCACGCGAACGTGCAGCCGCACTCCGGGGCGAACGCCAACCTAGCCGCCTACCTTGCAGTGCTCGACCCTGGGGACACTGTCCTTGGGATGCGCCTCGACCAGGGGGGTCACCTCACCCACGGGTCACCGGTGAACATCAGCGGAAAGTTCTACAACTTCGTCTCCTACGGTGTCACCGACAGCGACGAGCGCCTCGACTTGGACCAGATGGAGGCTCTGGCCAACAAGCACCGGCCGAAGCTGATCGTCGCGGGCGCTACCGCCTATCCGAGGGTGATAGATCCCGAGCCGATCCGGGCTATAGCTGACAGCGTCGGCGCTGTCTTCATGTTCGACGCCGCTCATATCGCTGGTCTGATAGCCGGCGGAGTTCACCCCAACCCGGTCGGTGTCGCCGACATCGTCACGTTCACCACTCACAAGACCCTTCGCGGGCCGCGGGGCGGCACGATCCTCTGCAAGGCCCACCTCGCCGCCGCCGTCGACAAGGCGGTGTTCCCCGGCCTTCAAGGAGGTCCTCTCGAGCACGTCATCGCTGCGAAGGCCGTTGCGTTCAGAGAGGCATCCACCGCCGATTTCGCCGAATACGCCGCTCAGATAGTCGCCAACGCCCGCGCGCTAGCCGGGGCGCTCGCCGGGGAGGGCTTCAGGATCGTTTCGGGTGGGACGGACAACCACCTGATGCTCGTCGACTTGCGCTCCTTCGACGCCGAGCTCACCGGCAAGGTCGCCCAGGAAGCATTGGATCGCAGCGGCATCACGCTGAACAAGAACACGATCCCCGGCGATCCCCGCTCCCCGTTCGTCACCTCAGGGCTTCGTATCGGCACGCCTGCGGTGACCACCGCAGGGATGACCGAAACCGAGATGGCTCACATCGCCCGGCTTATCGCTACCGTGCTGCGCGCCCCCGGCGACGAGGCGCTGGCGGCCGAGATACGAGAGGAAGTCGGGGTGCTGTGCTCGAAGTTCACTCCCTACCCGTGACGGGGATGGGCTGATCGCCGGTTACGGCGACTACGCGCTGGTCGGCGCTGTCGCAGCCGCCACGACGTGGCTGGCGACGTTCGTCGTGCGGCGTCTCGCGCTGAGATTCTCTTTCGTCGTAGCCCCCGACGAAAGACGAGTGCACGAGAGGCCTACGCCCACCCTCGGAGGGACGGCGATGTACGTCGCGGTTTTGGTGTCGACAGTAGTCGCCTCCCAGCTTCCGGGCTTGCAGTCTCTGTTTCGCGGTTCTTCGGACCCGCTCGGGGTTGTCGTCGCAGCGTCGATAATCTTCGCTGTCGGGGCTTTCGACGACGTCCGGGACATGTCAGCTCCAGCGAAGCTCTCCGGGCAGATACTCGCCGGCCTCTGCCTGTACATATTCGGCGTGAACATGCTTTACTTTCGGACCCCTTTCGTCGGGACCGTCGTGTTGTCCAACGAGCTCGTGCCGATCCTCACCGTCGTGTGGGTGGTCGGCATGGCCAACTCGATCAACCTCGTCGACGGCCTCGACGGTCTCGCTGCAGGGATCGTCGCGATCGCCGCGATCGCGTTCTTCTTCTACTCGCAGCAGCTGATCAGCGCTGGGACGATCCAACCGGGCAGCGGACCGCTCTTCAGCGCCCTAGCAGCCGGCATCACGATCGGCTTCTTACCCCACAACTTTCACCCGGCCCGGATCTTCATGGGCGACGCCGGAGCTCTGCTGCTCGGACTGCTCATGGCGGCGTCGACGATGTCGGTCGTCGGCCAGACCGACCAGGATTTCAGCGGCAGGACCTTCTTCTTCTTCGCCCCGGTTCTGATCCCGTTCCTTATCTTAGGGATACCGATTCTCGACACGGCGTTCGCTATCGTCCGCAGAGCCGGTCGTAGGATGAGCCCTGCCGAGGCCGACAAGAACCATCTCCACCACCGGCTGATGCGCCTCGGTCACGGCCAGACCCGGTCGGTTCTGATCCTGTGGGCTTGGACGGCTCTGCTCTCCGCTTTGGTGCTCGCTCCGTCCTACGTGCACGGGGCTCTTACGGACGTACCCTTCGGGGTCGGCGCTCTAGCGGTCGGCTTGTTCACCCTGGTCGGCGTGCGGGGGCGGTCCCGGCCGACCGTGTGAAACTCGGCTCTCAGGCGCTGCGGGCCAACTCCAGGCGGGCTTGCGCCCATTTGAGGTCCCGGTCCACCCCTGGGCTCGCCTCGGCTGCCGCCGACGCTTTCTGCGACGCCTCCGCCTCTTCTTGGGTTACCGCAGCGACGTCTATCTGATCCGCCCGCAACGCCACGTCGGCGAGCATTATCACCCGGTTGTCTTTCACCTCGACGAAACCGCTGCGGACCGCCACCTTGACCTCGTCCGCCCCCCCGCCGGCGCCGACGACCCTCACCACGCAGGGGTCGAGGGCGCCTATGTAGGGCATGTGGTCCGCCAAGAAGGCGATCTCGCCGTCAACGGACTTGCAGACGACCATTTCGGCTGTGCCCGAGTAAAGGGTGGCGTCGGGCGTGACGAGGTCGACTTCGGTGGTAGCCACGGCTGGGTTCAGCTCTCCTTTTCCAGCTCGCGGGCTTTCGCGAGGACGCTTTCGACGCCACCGACGTTCAAGAAGGCCTGCTCGGGCACCTCGTCGAGGTCTCCGTTGACGAGAGCCTCGAAGGATTCGACCGTCTCGGAGACCGGGACGTACACCCCGGAGATCCCGGTGAAGACCTCCGCCACGAAGAAGGGCTGGGACAGGAACCGCTGGATCTTACGGGCCCGCGACACGGTCACCCGGTCCTCCTCGGCGAGCTCGTCGAGACCGAGGATGGCGATGATGTCCTGAAGCTCCTTGAAGCGCTGCAGGGTTTCCTGCACTCGCCGGGCCACCAGGTAGTGGCGGTCCCCGACCACCTCGGGGCTTAGCACGGTAGACGTGGACGCTAGCGGGTCCACAGCGGGGTAGATACCCAAGGCCGCGATCTGGCGGGAAAGCTCCGTCGTGGCATCGAGGTGGGTGAAGGTGGTGAAAGGCGCCGGGTCGGTGTAGTCGTCGGCCGGGACGTAAACAGCCTGCAGCGAGGTGATGGACCGACCTCGGGTCGAGGTGATCCGCTCTTGAAGCTCGCCCATCTCGTCCGCCAGGGTCGGCTGGTAGCCGACTGCGGAGGGCATACGTCCGAGCAGGGTGGAAACCTCCGAGCCTGCCTGGACGAATCGGAAGATGTTGTCGATGAACAGCAGGACGTCTTGGTTCTTCACGTCACGGAAGTACTCGGCCATGGTCAACGCCGACAGGGCGACCCTCAGGCGCACACCCGGCGGCTCGTCCATCTGGCCGAACACCAAAGCCGTCTTGTTGATGACCCCGGACTCGGTCATCTCCAGCCACAAGTCGTTGCCTTCGCGGGTTCTCTCCCCCACCCCGGCGAACACCGACACGCCTCCGTGCTGGTCGGCGACCCGGCGGATCATCTCCTGGATGAGAACCGTCTTGCCGACGCCGGCGCCGCCGAACAGGCCGATCTTGCCGCCCTGCACGTAGGGTTCGAGGAGGTCGATGACTTTGATCCCAGTCTCGAACATCAAGGCTTTGGGTTCGAGAGTGTCGAAGTTTGGGGCGTCGCGGTGGATCTCCCACCAGTCGTCGGGCTGTCCTATCGACTCCACGTCGAGGGCTTTGCCTGTCACGTTGAACACGTGTCCGAGGACAGCGTCGCCCACCGGCACGGTGATACCCCGGCCGGTCGAGGTGACCACCGTGCCCCGGCGCAGACCGTCCGTCGGGCGCAGGCAGATGCACCTGACGCGCCCCTCGCCTATCTGCTGGGCGACCTCGGCGGTGATCTTCGTCTTGATCCCCTCGTCGTCGACTTCCATCTCCACCGCGTGGTTGATCTCGGGAAGATGACCGGGGGGGAACTCTACGTCCACTACCGGCCCGGCGATCGCGACAATCCGCCCTTCGACGGCCTCAGCGCTTTGTACTGCTGTCATCTCTGCTCCTCGGTCAGGCCGACTCTGACATCGGCTGGTAAGTCTCGTTGTAGGAACCGGCGTCCACGGTGGGGACCACCCGGAGTGCCTCGGCTCCACCGACGATCTCCATGATCTCGGTGGTGATCGCGTCCTGGCGGGCGCGGTTCATGACCCGCCGCAGGGTTTTGATCAGCTCGTCGGCGTTGTCGGTCGCTGCTTTCATCGCCCGCTGGCGGGAGGCGTGCTCGGAGGCGGCCGCTTCGAGGAGCGCAGCGAGGACCTCGGCTTCCAGCCAGCTGGGAAGGAGGCGGTCGAGAATCTCGGAGGGTTCAGGCTCGAACTCGTAGGCGGTGGGCAGCTGGCCGGCTGCGTGCTCTTCGGGGGCGGACGCCACGATAGGCACCAGCGGGCGTACCGTCACGGCTTGCGAGCCCATGGTGAGGAACCTGGTGTAGACCAAGTCTATGCGGTCCACTTCGCCGGCTTCGAAGGCCGCCACGACCGCTGACACGATCTGCTGCGCGTCCGGGTAGCTTGGCCGGTCGGAGCTGCCAGTGAGCGAGAACAAGATGTCGGCCCGGCGATGACGAAAATAGTTGGTGGTCTTACGACCCACCGTTACCATGTGGACGCGCCTGGAAGCCGCACGGTGCTCCCCGGCCAGGCGCTCAGTTGCCCGGATCACGTTCGCGTTGTAACCGCCGGCGAGACCTCTGTCGGCTGCGATGGTGACGATCGCCACGCTGTGGGTGTCCGAAGCGGAGCGAAACAAAGGGTGCCCGGCGGAGTCAGGCGACGCAGCGAGATGTTCCACCACCTCGGACATCTTCGCTACGTAGGGTCTCGCAGCTGTGATCGCGTGCTGGGCGCGGACGATCCTCGACGCGGCTATCAGCTCCATCGCCCGGGTGATCTTCTTCGTCGACTCGACGCTGCGGATGCGCCTGCGCAGCACCCGCTCTTGGCCACCGGCCATCGACCGCTCCTACTTGCCGGTATCGCCGGGAGCGAACACCGACTTGAAAGCGTCCACAGCGGCGCGCAACTTAGCGTCGTCGGGAAGCGACTTGGTGGTCCGGATCTCCTCCAGGAGTTCGGGGTGCGAAGAGCGGAAGTTGGCTATCAGCTCCGATTCGAAGCGTCGCACGTCGGCCACGGGAACGTCGTCTATGAAACCTTTGGTCGCCGCGTAGATCGACAGGACCTGCTCTTCGACTGGCACCGGGGAGTTCTGGGGCTGCTTGAGGATCTCCGTCAGGCGGTAACCCCGGTCGAGCTGAGCCTGGGAGACCTTGTCCAGCTCGGAGCCGAAAGCGGCGAAAGCTTCGAGGTCACGGAACTGGGCGAGGTCGGTTTTCAGGGTCCCTGCGACCGAGCGCATCGCCTTTATCTGCGCGGAGCCACCCACCCGTGACACCGATATGCCGACGTTGATCGCCGGGCGGACACCCGAGTAGAACAGGTCCGACTCCAAGAACACCTGGCCGTCGGTGATGGAGATCACGTTCGTGGGGATGTAAGCGGACACGTCGCCGGCCTTGGTCTCGATGATCGGCAGGGCGGTCAGCGAACCTCCTCCGCGCTCGTCGGAGAGCTTCGCCGCCCGCTCCAGGAGCCGGCTGTGCAGGTAGAAGACGTCACCCGGATATGCCTCACGGCCTGGGGGCCGGCGCAGGAGCAGAGAAAGTTGACGGTAGGCGTCCGCCTGCTTGGACAGGTCGTCGTAGACGATGAGAGCGTGCTCGCCGTTGTCCATCCAGTGCTGGCCTATGGCGCAGCCTGCGTAAGGAGCGAGGTACTTGAAAGGCGCGGGCTCCGAAGCGGGAGCGTTGACGACGACCGTGTACTCCATGGCCCCGTACTCACGCAGAGTGTTCACCGTCTGCGCGACAGTCGAACCTTTCTGGCCGACCGCCACGTAGATGCATTTCACGCCGAGGCCTCGCTGGTTGATGATCGTGTCGATCGCTACCGTCGTCTTACCGGTCTTGCGGTCACCGATGATCAGCTCTCGCTGGCCCCGCCCTATCGGCGTCATAGCGTCGATGGCTTTGATACCCGTCTGCAACGGCTCTTTCACCGGCTGACGGTCGATGATGCCCGGGGCTTGCACCTCGAGCCTTCTGCGCAGCTCCGTAGCTACGGGCCCGAGGCCGTCGATGGGCTCCCCGAGCGCGTTCACCACACGCCCGATGAGGGCGTCACCGACCGGGACGGCGAGGATCCGACCTGTCGCTTTGACGGTTTGTCCCTCCTCGATATGGTCGACGTTGCCGAGCACGACGGCACCGATCGAGTCCTCGTCGAGGTTCAAGGCCAAGCCCAGCTCGCCACCCTCGAACTCGAGGATCTCGTTGACGGCGGCGTTGGGCAACCCACTCACCCGGGCGATCCCGTCGCCGACCTCTTGTATCCGACCGACCTGCTCAGTCGAGACACCCGGGTTGTAACCGGTCACGTTGCGTCGGATGGCTTCCGCTATCTCGTTTGCGTTGATGGTCAGCTCCGCCATCAGTGGCGTTCTCCTGTCGTGATGTTTAGCTCGGGCGCCGAAAGGCGCTCTTTGAGAATGTCAAGTTGTCGGCGGACGCTGGCGTCCACGACAGTGTCACCGATAGTCGCCACGAAACCGCCGACGAGCGAACTGTCGACCTCGACTCGTACGTCGACGCTGCGACCCAGCATTTTCGACAGCGCTGCGGCTAGACCGGCCCTCTGGCGCTCGTCCATGTCCACCGCGCTGCGAACGTCCGCGACCCGCCGGTTCGCCTCGCCAGCAACCCGCTCGACCAACGCGTCGAGAAGGTTCTCGTAGTCACGCGGTCGACCGACAGCGACCGGGTACACGGCGAGCGCCGCGGTCACCGGAGTCGTCTTACCGGCGAGCAGATCCGACACCAAAGCGCTGCGCACCGGCACCGGAAGATCCTGATTAGCCATGGCGTCGCGGAGGCCATCCGCTGCCCCGACGATGCGGCGGTACCTGAACAGCTCGTCTTCCACCTCTCCGAGCTCCGCGTCACCGGGCACCGTCTCGAGAAGGCCTGTCGCGTAGCCGAGGACTCTCTCCTCAGCAGCCTTGAAGCCCAGCGGTGAGCTCTCCGCTGGTTCCATGCGCCGCGAAAGGGCGCCGACGTGCTGGGCGATCCAGTCGATGTCTGCCGGCACCTCGGGGCCCCGCTCGGATTCGAGCACGAAGCGCAGCATCGCCAGGCACGGCGCGCCGACTTTGCCGGACAGGAGCTCTTCTACCAGAGCGCGCCTGGACGCCAGGGGGATTCCGGTGTCGGCGACAACGGATCGAAGGTCGTCCGAGGAGCCGAGCACAGCGGCGACCGCCTCCATCTCCGAAGCAACGCCTGACAGACTTCCGTCCGCGCTGCAACGCTCGGCTATCGCGTCGACGTATCCTCGTATGGCCTGGCGCACCTAGGCGGTCTCCCCCGCAGGCCGCGAACCGCCGGCCTGCGACCCTGCCATCTCGGGGGTGCTGTCTTGAGAGTCGGCCACCTCGGCGATCGTCCGGTCGATGAGAGCCGCCTGAGACTGTCGATCGATGCCTTGGCCGATGACTTTTTCGGCGACCGCTATAGCCATGTCGACGGCCTGCTCGCGCAGCTCCTGACGGGCCCTGCGACTTTGAGCTTCTATGTCGGCGTAAGCGGAGCTCACGATGCGCTGGTACTCGGCCTCGGCCTGCTCCCGACGGTCAGCACGGGCTTGCTCCGCCTGGCGGTTGGCTTCGTCTACGACGGCTCGGGCCTGCTGGCGCGCTTCTGAGACGATGCGCTTGTACTCTTCCTCAGCGTCGGCGGCTCTCTGCTTGGCTTCGTCCGCGTCGGCGAGAGCCTGGCGGATAGTCGCTTGGCGCTCGTCGATGATCTTGGAGATCGGTGGCAGCACGTAGCGGCGCAAGATCCCCAAGACGATCAGGAAAGCTGCGAGCTCGACGATGAAGGTCCCGTTGGGGACCAGGAAGTTCGACGATGCGACTTCCATCGGTCTCCTACTTGCCGGTGGCGAGGACGAACACGAAGAGCGCTGCGAAGGCCAAGTTGATGAAGTACATAGCCTCCACCAGACCGACGATCAGGAACATCGTGGTGTAGAGACGACCTTGGACTTCCGGCTGGCGAGCGATGCCCGCTATCGTCTGGCTACCGGCGAGGCCGTCACCGATAGCGGCGCCGATAGCGCCACCGCCGAGCGCTAGGCCGCCTCCGGCGAACGCACCAGCGAGTTCTATGGCTTTCTGGGTGGTTGCGACTGCCATGTTCCTACCTATCTCCTGTCTTGTTGGTCTGAGAGCTCATTTAGTGTTCCTCCTCGATCGCGAACTGGTAGTAGAGGATCGTGAGGAGCGCAAAGATGAAAGCTTGGATTACCCCGATGAACATGTCGAAGAGCTTCCACAGAGGCGAGAAGATCAAGCTAGCCGGGGCGAACTGAAGCGGGAAGCTGATCAGCAGGGCGATCATGATCCCGCCCGAGAACATGTTCCCGAAGAGCCGTAAAGCCAGCGTCAGAGGCTTCGCGAGCTCCTCAAGGATGTGAAGCGGCGTCATGACCCTCGGTTTGCGAGTTAAGTGCTTGAGGTAGCCGCCTACGCCCCGGGCCTTGATCCCCGCAGCGTTGGTGAGCACGAACACCAACGCTCCGAGCGCGTAGGTCAAGTTAACGTCGGCGGTCGGTGAGGGGCTGTAGTCGGTGTTGTGGAATAGGCCCGGCAGGATCTCAAGCCAGTTCGCCACCAAGATGAGCATGAACAGCGAGACCGCCAGCGGCACGACGTGACGGTACTTTGGGCCGAGGCTCTGGCCCACCTGGTCGGTTATCCACCCGACGACGCCTTCCCAGAACAGCTGGAGCCGCCCGGGGACTCCGCTCGTCGCTGTGCGGGCCAGGTACAGTCCCATCCCGATGACGATGGCGCACGCCACGCCGGTGGTCCAGATGGTGTCCAGGTTCAAGGTGAAACCGCCGAGCTTCCCCGTCACGTGGTCTCCGACGGGGATGTTTATCGCCACGAGGCGCCCGGGGCTAGACATCTTCAGGCTCCGATTCCGGCGCGGAGTGACGTTGGAAACGAAGCAGCGATATCAGCGCGCTGACCAGCATGGTCGCCTGGAAAATAGCCAGGCCGGCTACCACGCCCCAGCCTACCGGCCGGTCCACGACGAGCAGACCGAACGCGACGGCAGTGCAGACCCCTAGGCGCACCAAGACGCTGCCTGCGAACGGTTTGCGGCTAAGAGCACCTTCGGGGGTGGTGAACCTCATAGCGGAGGACTGGAACACTCTGTGATTCGCTATCGCCAGTCCAAGGCCGATAGCCATTCCCGGGGCGAAGTACGGGGTCCCGAGCAGGGCTGCGACGCCGGAGACGACTACTCCCACGGCAATCGCTCCGATCGCGGTGCGCCGCACCACTCTTTCTATTTCGTTCAGGGGGAAGGCAGTCAGCAAGGTTTACGCTCGTCGTCTCGTATTCGGGGTGATTAGGTCAGGAAGGCTTGCCGTCTAGAAAAATCTCTTGTACTCGGCCCGTGTCGCCATGATCCCGGCGGCTATCCCACAGACAAGGCCGACGAACAAGAAGATCGGCAGCGTTCCTAGCGCCCTGTCGGCGAACCAGCCGCCGATCAATCCCGCCGCAAGGCAGATCGCATTGGTCATCCCAATGCTGGCGAAGGACATTATGCCCGGTCGCTGCTTGTCCATGGACCTCTGATAGATCGGGTATCGCTGGTCGAATTGACCTTTCGGCGGTGGGCTTGACGTGTCGACGATCCGGCACGTGCCCAATCATCGCACGCGCGCGGCACCGAGGGCAACTCGGGAGTTCCCGAATTTCCACGGCGCTTCGCTCAGCGGGTCCTACGGACCCCGGCAGCTGCTTGGACTATACACTCCCAATCCAAAGGGCCTGTCCGCAGCAGCCGGGGCTCGTCGCCGAGTACCTCCACGACGCTCGAAGGTTCCCCGTCGCAGAACCCTGCGTCTAGGACGAGGTCGACACCTGCCAGCTCGCTGGCAAGATCCGTAGCGCTCTGGAAGGGCGCGCTGCCGTGAGTGTTCGCGCTGGTCGTAGCGTAAGGACCGTACGCAGCGCATATCGCCAAGGGCACCGGGTGCGCCGGGCAGCGCAGGCCGATCGTATCCGTGTTGTCCCCCAGGTCAGCCCCCAGCCCCCGGCGGCGTCTCACCACGACCGTCAGCGGACCCGGCCAGAAGGCCTCCATGAGACGCCTAGCCGACTCCGCCATACCCTCGACGAGCCCCAAAGCTTGATCTACGCCGGCGACGAACACCGGTAGCTCCACGTTTCGAGGGCGAGCCTTCACCGCGAAAAGGCGTTCCGCCGCGCCAGGCTTCCAAGGGTCTACGGCAAGCCCATACACGGTTTCCGTCGGAACGCCTATCACCGCCCCCCGCCCGAGCGCCTCCGTCGCTTTGAGGACGGCGCCGGCGGGTGGCGGGTCGCCGTGAGCGTCGACGATCGAGCAGCCCGGCGCTGCGACATCTCCTTCGGCCATGACGTCCATCCTCTTTGCTATCTCATCTGGCTGTCAATCCTCGTCCCCGGCCTCGCCGCCCGGCAGGGGGCCGGGACGGCCAGAGCACCTACAAGCTCTCGGCGGCTACCAGCACCCTGGGTCGCCCGGCGAGGTCCGGGCGGACTTCGACGTGCGCAAAACCGACTCGTGACGCGATCTTCGTTACCTCGTCAGCCTGGTGAGGTGCGATCTCCAATACGACGACGCCACAGGGGCGCAGCCATCGTGGAGCGTCAACCAGGATGGCCCGGTGGGCTTCAGTCCCGGCCGGTCCGGCTTCAAGGGCTTCTCGGGGCTCCCAGTCTTTGACCACAGGGTCGACACCGGCCATCTCCGCGCTCGAGATGTAAGGCGGGTTGGAGACCACCAAGGCGACCTGACCTGCGAGACGACCGGGGAGTCCCTGCCACCAGTCAGCCTGGCAGAGCCGTACCCTCGACTTGAACTGCTCCGCGAGGCGCGCGCGGTTCGCTGCGGCGACTTCGACGGCGTCGCTGCTGCGGTCCACCGCCCAGATCTCTACGTCTGCCAGCGGGCTTGACCGCCTCGATGGGCGACCCTCAGGGCCGGCCCCGGCGCCGGCTGAACACGGCCATTCTGTTGCTACCGACAGGGCTATCGCCCCGGAGCCTGTGCCCAGGTCCACCACCTGTAGCACGGGCAGCGACCCTGATGTCCGCCGGGTCATCTCCGCAAAGCGGTGCAGCTGGCCGAGCGCTACCTCCACAACCTGCTCGGTTTCCGGTCGTGGTATCAGCACCCTGCGGTCGACGAGGAGTTCCAGCTTGCGAAACTGCCAGGATCCGATCACGTACTGGAGAGGCTCACCGGCCCGCCGTCTGGCTATCAGAGTGTGGGCCAAGCTCCGCTGGGCGTCCGTAGGCGCCCCAGCGATAGGGGTACGAGCCCCGGCGACGAACTCGATAAGCCATCGGGCTTCACGGCGATCCGCCAGCTCCACCTCTGCTAGCCCTTGCAGCTCCCGCCAACCCTGCCGGCGCGAGGGCCGGGTCACGGAAGCGGAACCTTCCCCGCTCACTGCTCCGTCTGGCCCGCCAACTGGCGTGCCCGCTCGTCGGCCATTAGGGCGTCGATGATCTCGTCGAGCTCGCCGGCCATGATCTTGTCGAGCTTGTAGAGCGTCAGGCCGATCCTGTGATCGGTTACGCGGTTCTCTTTGTAGTTGTACGTGCGGATCTTCTCGGAGCGGCCTCCCCCTCCCACCTGGCTGCGCCTAGCCTGCGACACAGCCGCTGCTTGGCGGTCCTGTTCAGCCTTCAAGATCCGGGAGCGAAGCACGAGCATGGCTTTAGCCCGGTTCTGGATCTGGCTCTTCTCGTCTTGCATAGCTACGACTATCCCAGTCGGCAGGTGGGTGATCCTGACCGCCGAGTCGGTCGTGTTGACCGACTGGCCGCCAGGGCCCGTCGAACGGTAGACGTCGACCTTCAGGTCCTTATCTTCAATGTGGACGTCCACCTCCTCGGCTTCGGGCAGCACCGTCACTGTCGCCGAGGAGGTGTGAACCCTACCCTGGGACTCTGTCACCGGCACCCTCTGCACGCGGTGCGGTCCGCCTTCGGCCATGAAATGCGACCAGGCCGCCTGCCCCTTGACCATGAAGGTCACCTGGTTCAGACCGCCCATGTCCGAAGGGTCGGTGGACATCACGTCCATCCCGAAGCCTTTGCGCTCCGCGTAGCGGCTGTACATCTCGAAAAGGTCCCTGGCGAACAGGTTCGCCTCCTCCCCCCCCTCGGCGCCACGAATCTCGACTATGACGTTCTTGCCGTCGTTGGGGTCCTTCGGTAAGAGAAGGACTTTGAGATGCTCCTCTAGGCGTGCCACCCCCTCCTCGGCGGAGTCGACCTCAGCTCGCATGGTGTCCCTGTCCTCGCCCGAAGACGCTTCCGAGAACATCTCCCTGGCTACCCCGAGATCGTCGAGCGCCTGGCGGTACTGCTTATAGACCTGTACGACCGGCTCAAGCTCGCTATGGCGGCGAGAGATCTCCCTGAGCTTCTTCTGGTCGCTGATGACGTCCGGATCCGACAACTGGATCAGCACGGCTTCGTATTCACGTTCGAGACCATCAAGCCGTTCCAGCACGGCTTTTCAGCCTACCGGCCGGCTGACCCAGTCGGACATCCCGGCCGGTCTAGTTCGCAAAGATCGTTTGAAGCTGCTTCACCACGAAGTCATCGATCGTGGCCGAGGTCACCAAGCCGGTCACTGTCCCTGTCGATCCTGCCAAGCTCCAAGTAGCGGACCAGTCCTCACGCAGAGCGATCGTGTAACTGCCGGAGTTCTCGTAAACATGAGTGATCTGGCCGTTCGGATAGGCAAGCCCCTCGAAAGGGTAGGGCCCCGACCACGTGGGCACAGACGAATCCCCCCAGTCCACTAAATACTGCCCTGTGGCTTTCAGGGTCAAGACTCCTAGCGGAGTGTTGTACTCATAAGGCGCCGGGTCGGTAGTGCCACCGGTCACGAGGTAGGCGACTTTTCCAGCGAGAGCATATCCTGGAGGTACAGTCGGAGCTGGCACCGGCAGGGGGATCGTCTTCCAGAAGTTGACGGCTATGGTCGTTGGACTCACGACTTGGACCGGTGCATTAGGAGCTTGAGGCGCAGAAGAACAGACTGCAATGTGCACGAGTGTATAGGCGTACAGGACGGCCAGATCCTGTGCCGTGTTGGCTATGCACGGGCCGTTGGCTCCCTGCACAACCGTGAGCACAAGCGGAGGCTTCGTTGTTGCAGCGACAGTAGTCGTCGGACTCGAAGGCGACGTCACAGGCGCTACCACCGGTGCAGGGCCCCGTGCGACCGTAACCGGCGCCTGCCCTGGAATCGTCACCAGATACCCTCCCCCACAGTCAATTACTCCACCAAATCGACCATGATAGCAAGCGACACTAGCAGCATAAGCTGGACTACAACGGTGATATAAAATGCCCAATACAATCAGTACAAGAATTAGCGGTTTACTATGCATTGATCAGGAACGATTGTCGGCGTCGTGAAGTCAGCATTGAAGCTAAGCGACCAATCTGTGGGGTTAATGGTTATAGGATCATTAATCTCTAACTTCGGAGTCAACATCCAGTATTCCGAAGCTGTTGGCGGCCCAGGGTTTATAAGGACTAAACTGTAGTTGCTCTGAGTAGAGACAAAAATGCACGATTTAGATGCGTAAATTATCTTAAGAACTTTAATCAGTACGTCACCGGGAGGTCTACGCACATTAGATAGATCTCCACCTATGCTCTGCTGCGCGATCTTCACTTCCTGAGCGTAGAGCGGATCACCATAAATCGCCCTGAGATCCGTCAGGTCCTGTTGCGTGACACGGCCAGTCAGCAGGAGGTTACGAGATACATTGCCGTCGATGTGTTCGAGAACTTTGAAGACTGCGTCGACGTAGGGGATGGTGATCACGGGTGGGATCACGTCGGGGTTGACGGCGTTGGGGGACGCCGGGGAAGTCGTGCTGGTGGGGGCTGGTGACGCAGTAGTGGGCGACGTGACAGGTGACGCGACGGGACGAGAAGTCGTCGAGCAGCCAGCGAGAGACAAGCTAGCCACAGCAGCTATCACAGTCCATCGTCTCATAGCTTCTCTAGTACTTTCGCGCCTCGATGACGCCGGCGCAAGGGCCTCTTTGCGCACCGAGCGATCCGAGAAGGCGAACGATCCGAGACGGCCGGCCGTGTCGGATCAGCTGATCAGTAGACGTGGCCTCCCAGGTTCTCCCAGTCCGTCGGGACGAGGTGTATGGAAGGCTTGAGGCGTAGTCTCGAAGCCAGGTTCCTCACCACCGGGAGAACATCGCGTTGTGGGAGTACAAGCCAGAGATCTGCTTCGGGACTGCCGTAGTGAGCGAAGCAGTCTGCGGCGGTGGGAAGCAGGTCTGGGTCGACTCCGACGGAGAACACCGCAACCACCTTGCGACCGGACTCGGTGATCCCTATTGCAGGACTGGAAGCAACCTCGGACAGGTCGAACCACGGAAGTGGGGGAGGCACCGGTTCGAGCTGCGAAACACCGAGGCTCGCAGGGTGAGCGCAGGCGAGAGCCCGCAACCAGCGGCTACGGGCAAGGGTGTTCGCGGGATGGGCTGGCGCACCCGGCCGGCGCAGCTGTCGGACTGCGTCCGCTGCCTGCTCGAGAGCCGAGTGCAGGTCCTCACCCGGACGCATTTCCAGGCGAGCCCCCCGGTCGTACCTGCCGACGCCGACCTCGAGGTGGCCTCCGACGGTGCGGGCGACTTCCAGTCCAAGAACTTCCCCCCGAAGCACGCCATGCTCGTAGATAACTTCGAGATGGTGGGACTCCAAGGCTGAACGTAAAACAGGGTCGACTTCGAAAGCGTCGTCGGTAAGGGGAAGCGCCGGCGAAGCCGGGTCGACGCTGCGGCCGTCGACCTGCCATACAGCGACCCCGTCGAACGCGGCGGCACGCCTGGCTACGACACCGGTAGCCGAAGGCGAGCCGTCCACAAGAACCTCGATGGACGAAACCCCCCTCGACGTCATCGACAGCAGAGCAGGACCGAGACGAGATGGTTCTCCGTCGTCGATCAGCACCCACCCTCGTGATCCGGCGGGCTCTGACAGCCCCGCACCTCCCGGGATGGCGAGGGGCTCGAGCTGATCCACCAGGGTGCGCTCCCAGTGGCCGGATACGAGGGCCTTGAGCTTCGCCGAACGGAGCCGCCCCAGGTGTTCGGGGTCTACTTCTTGGCCCGCCTGCCGTAGCGGCGCTCGAAGCGCTCAACGCGACCGCCGGTGTCGACCAACTTCTGCTTGCCGGTGTAGAAGGGATGGCACTCGTTGCAAAGCTCGGTGTGCAACTCGGCTTTGGTCGACCGGGTGACGAACGTGTTCCCGCAGGAGCATGTGACGCTAGCGGTTACGTAGTCGGGGTGGATGTCTGTCTTCATCGTTGTACCTCTCTCAGATCGCAGGAGTGGCGGTCTTGGCCACTTCAGCGAGGAACTCACTGTTGGTCTTAGTCGACTTCAGCCGGTCTAGGAGCAATTCCATCCCGGCTCCTGGGTTGCCCTCGGCTGCCAGAGCGTTCAGGACCCGACGCAGCTTCCATACCTGCTGAAGCTGTCCCCGCTCGAAGAGCAACTCCTCGTGGCGGGTGGAGGAGGCGTTCACGTCGATCGCTGGGTAGATCCTGCGTTCAGCCAGACGCCGATCCAGGCGAAGCTCCATGTTGCCAGTGCCTTTGAACTCTTCGAAGATGACCTCGTCCATTCTGCTGCCGGTCTCAACGAGAGCGGTAGCAAGGATTGTCAACGATCCTCCCTCCTCGATATTCCGGGCTGCCCCGAAAAACTTCTTGGGAGGGTAGAGGGCTGCCGTGTCGATGCCACCCGACATGATACGGCCCGACGGGGGCGCACCGAGATTGTAAGCACGGGCCAGCCTGGTGATGCCGTCGAGGATTATCACGACGTCCTTGCCCAGCTCCACCATCCGCTTCGCCCGCTCCAGCGCCAGCTCGGCTACCGCTATGTGCTCCTCGGCGGGACGGTCGAAGGTGGAGGATATGACCTCGCCCTTCACGGAGCGGATCATGTCGGTCACCTCTTCGGGCCGTTCGTCGACGAGGAGCACCATGAGATGGACTTCTGGGTTGTTGACCTCGATGCAGTGGGCTATCTGCTTAAGGACGGTGGTCTTGCCCGCTTTGGGAGGCGAGACGATCATGCCTCGCTGACCTTTACCTATAGGCGAGATCAGGTCTACGATCCGGGCTGTGTCGTTGTCGGGGTGGGTGGGCAGCTCCAACTTGAGCCGGGTGTCGGGGAACAGAGGGGTCAAAGCCTCGAACCGGGGTCTGTTACGCGCTTCCTCAGGGGTCAGGCCCGAGATGGTGTCTATGCGTAAAAGAGCAGGGAACTTCTCGTTGCCGCCGGCAGGTCTGGCAGCCCCTTCGATGTGGTCCCCGCGCCTCAGCGAGAAGCGCCGCACCTGACTGATCGACACGTAGATGTCTCCTGGTCCGGAGAGGAAGCCACGCGTGCGGAGGAACCCGTAGCCCTCGTCGCGCAGGTCCAGGTAGCCGGAGACGGCGATCGGCTCCCCGTTGAACGGACTGTCGGCGCTCTGGCCAGGCAAGTCTCTCTCAGAGCGGTCGAAACGGTCACGGCCGCGACGGCGACGGCCGCGGCGGTTGCCCTGGTCCCCGTCGCCTCCCTGGGTGTCGTCGCCGATGGCCTCGTCAGGCTCAGCTGACCCGTTCCTCGTCGGCTGCCTGCCTGGCTCGTGCCGGGCTGCCGAGCTGGAAGGGACCCGCCCGTTCGCGACGCCGCCTGGAGCAGGAGCCGGGCGCCCATCCGAGGCTGGTGGGCCAGCAGCGGTCACAGGGTTGGCCTGCGCCGCCGGTCCCCCGGAGCGGCCATAGGCAGCCCCCTGAGTTGCGACAGCCGGCGAGGCCCCGCGAGCAGTGACGATGTTCGGACTAGCGATGCCAGCCTGGCCCCCCAGAGATGCAGCGCGAGCGGTCCCGGCGGATCGCTCCGCGCTCGGAGTCGAAGGGGACATCGAGGCACTTGAAGGTGCGACCGCCCGGCGTTGAAACTGTCGCTGGAGGGTTTCGGAGTCTCTCGGGGCGCTGACGGCGGGAGATCGTGACTCCACGTTAAGTCCTGCTGGCCCGGAGTGAGACGCCTCAGAGGGGACGTCACTGCTGGCGGCGGGGGCAGTCGCGGCTGCTTGCCCGGCTTGGGCATCGCCGGGTTCCAACCCGAGCTGTAAGGGAGCCTGAAGGGGCACCTTCGACTGGTCCCGGCCGGTCTCTGCGACCGCTTCGACGGCCTCGGGCTGCGGGCGGGACCGAGTCCTCCGCCGGGGAGCCCCCGGCGCCCCATCCCCGTCGGCGGAGGTCGAGCCTCCCAAGGCGGAGCCGGCACTCTTTGGAGCCGCCGAGCCTTTTGGAGCTGTCGAGCCTGCCGAGGAGACAGACTTCGTGTCTCCAGACGGCGGATCGACCTCGATCCCGGTCGCCACGAGAATCTGGCTGATGATGTCAGCCTTCTTCGCTCGACTCGTCGGCGACACGCCGAGTGCTCCGGCTATAGCGACTAGCTCGTCGCGGTCTTTGGCTTGCAGTACCGAGCGTTCGAGCTGCGGTTCGCTCATACACAACCTCGCGGGTGCTGACCTCGAAAAAATGGAGGGGAGAGTGGGGGGGTCAGGCTCAGCTTCCTACGATCTTTCGAGCGAGCAGAAGCAGGCAGGTGCGCAAACCCGCCTGGAACCAGGTTCCGTCGCTACATCGGGAATCCGATGAACGAATTTTGGCGGCGCACCGTCGGTGGGGTAGCCAACGACGACATGATCATGCTAGCAGGAACCGGGAGCACTCACGTCGGCGGCGGCGAACCGGCCGGGAGGTTGCCAAGCCGACCGAACCCGACTTTCGTCCGTTCACAAGTCGAGCTCGGCCCTCACAGCGTCGATCTCAGCCTCCACCACCGTTGGCACGGCAATCTGGCCTATCGCAACGTCCGGATCCTTTAGCCCGTGACCGGTCAGGACGCAGACGACCGTCGAGCCGGGTTCGACCCCGACCTTTAGCAGCCCGGCTACCGACGCCGCCGACGCCGGCTCGCAGAACACGGACTCTTCTTGAGCCAGGTACCTGTAGGCGGCCAAGATCTCGCCGTCGCTGACCGACCCGATCGCCCCGCCGGACTCGCTCGCGGCGGATGTCGCCCCGTACCACGAGGCGGGCTTGCCGATCCGTATAGCCGTGGCGATGGTCTCGGGGTTCTCCACAGGTCGCCCGAGCACCAAAGGAGCCGCCCCGGCCGCTTGAAAACCCATCATTCTCGGCAGCGTCGACAACATGCCGGCGTCCTGGTACTCCCTGTAGCCCTTCCAGTAGGCGGTTATGTTCCCTGCGTTGCCGACCGGTATGAAGTGGTAGTCAGGGGCGTCACCTAACACGTCGACTATCTCGAAAGCGGCGGTCTTTTGACCCTCGATGCGGTAAGGGTTGATCGAATTCACCACCGTTACAGGCGCTGCCTCCCCTAGAGCCCGGACGATGTCCAAAGCCACGTCGAAGTTGGCTCGGATCTGAAGGACCCGGGCGCCGTGGATGAGAGCCTGCGCTAGCTTGCCGAGAGCGATGTAGCCCTCTGGGATGAGAACCGCGCACGTGAGGCCGGCGCGGGCTGCGTACGCTGCGGCGGAAGCCGAAGTGTTACCGGTCGAGCCGCACACGACAGCTTTCGCCCCCTCCTCGACCGCCTTGGAAATGGCAACGGTCATACCGCGGTCCTTGAACGAACCGGTCGGGTTGGCACCCTCGAACTTCAAGTAGACGGTCGCTCCCGTCCGAGCAGACAGACGGGGTGCCGGGAGCAGCGGGGTGGCGCCCTCGAAAAGGGTCACGACAGGTGTCGTGTCACGGACAGGCAGGAAGGGCCTGTAGGCGTCTATCAGACCCTTCCAAGCGGGGGCCTTACGTCGTGGGTCGACCGTCGAGGGCTGGGAGGCTCCGCTCACGATCCGACCACCCTCAAGATTCCCCCCACGTGGTGGACGACGTCGAGGTGACGCAGTTCCTTCAGGCACGCCTGGACGTCGCGTTCGAAAGCTGGATGGGTCACGAACACCAGACGGGCCCGCCGCTGCGAGACCATCGAAACGTCGAGAGACTCCTGCTCCATCAGCCGCACGGAGACTTCGTGCTGGCCGAGCACACCTGACACGGCGTGCAACACGCCGGGGCGGTCCTTGACTTCAAGCTCCAGGTAGTAGGCGGAGCGCAAGTCGTCTACGGGCCGCACCGCAGTACGGCGCAGCGTGACGGTCCTGCCTGCACCTCCCGACCCAAGGTTGTGGGCTGCGTCGAGCAGGTCGCCGAGAACCGCGCTCGCCGTGGGCATCCCGCCCGCTCCCCTGCCGAGGAACATGAGATCTCCGACGGCGCTGCCTTCGACGAACACCGCGTTGAAGCTGTCACGCACCGATGCAAGAGGATGGTTGAGCGGGAGCATCGCCGGATGCACCCGGACGGCTACCGACTCTGCTTCGTCGCCCGCTGCGTCGAAATGCTCGACGATCGCCAGCAGTTTGATCGCGTAACCGAGTTTCTGGGCCATCGCCATGTCAGCCTTGCTGACGCTTGCTATGCCCTCGCGGTAGACGTCGCCTGCGACGACGCGAGCGCCGAATGCGACGTTGGCGAGGATCGCTGCTTTGGCTGCAGCATCGTAACCCTCGACGTCAGCTGTAGGGTCACGCTCGGCGAAGCCGAGGCTCTGGGCCTCGGCTAGAGCCTCGTGATAGCTGGCGCCCTCCTCGGACATCTTGGTGAGGATGAAGTTCGTGGTGCCGTTGACGATTCCCATCACCCGGGAGATGCGCTCGCCGGCAAGGGACTCTCGCAGCGGCCGTATGAGCGGGATACCACCTGCCACGGCGGCCTCGAATAGCAAGTCGACCCCCGCAGACGCAGCAGCCTCGAACAGCTCCGCACCGCAGTTTGCCAGCAACTCCTTGTTGGCGGTGACCACCGGTTTCCCCGATTTGAGGGCGGACAATATGAGCGACCGGGCGGGTTCGATGCCGCCTATCACCTCTACGACAATGTCGACCGCCGGGTCGCAGACCACGGCTGCCGCGTCGGTGGTCAAAGCGCCGGGCGGTATCGGAACATCCCGCTCACGCGACTGGCTCCTCACGGCCACCGCCACCAACTCCAGGGGTATACCGGTCCGCTGGGCGATTCTGTCGGCGTCGTCGACGACCAGGCTGACCAGCGCGCCGCCCACGTTGCCGCAGCCGAGAAGGCCGACACGAAGCGCATGTGACATGGCTGCCAGGGTAGTAGGTGGCCTGCTACATGCCGCGTCTAACCTCGGGGGCGGGAAGATGGCGCCGAAGGTGGCTATCAGTGCCGGCCCTAGCCCGCGAGCGTTGCAGCGGCGGCCGGCGGCGCGTCGGGATCTTCGAGCGCGAGGAGGTCCACGACGGTTTCTCTCCGAACGACGATGCGGGCGGCGCCGTGCCGGACGAAGACGACGGGAGGACGGGGAACTTTGTTGTAATTCGATGCCATCGAATGACCGTACGCTCCTGTAACCGGCGTCACGAGCACGTCGCCTACGGCCAGATCCCCCGGCACCTGCGCGTCCCTGACGATCACGTCGCCCGACTCGCAGTGCTTTCCGACTACGGTGACCGTCCTCGGTCGAGGCGATCGCACGCTACGCGCCAGGAACGCCTCGTACCCGCTTCCGTATAGAACCGGTCGCGGATTGTCGCTCATCCCACCGTCGACGCTCACGTAGGTTCGCACCCCGGGGATCTCTTTTACGGTGCCGACCGTGTAAGCGGTGAGCGCTGCAGAGCCGACGATCGCCCGGCCTGGCTCGGCGGTCATAGCCACGTGCCCCGGTACGCCACCGGCGCTCGCAGCCTCGCGAACCACTTTCGCCCACTGCGCTATGGACAGGCTCTCCTCCCCATCCACGTAGGCCACGCCGAGACCTCCGCCCATGCAGATCTCCCGGATCGAGGCGCCTACGACGGCCTCTTGCATCAGCTCGCCCATGAACTTGGCCATTACGGCCGTCGCCTTGGCGAACGAGTCGACGGAGAATATCTGCGACCCGATGTGCGCGTGAAGGCCTACGAGCTCCACCGGGGAACCCGGACGGGCCAGTCGCTCCACGGCTTGCCTGGCAGCACCCGACGCCAACCCGAACCCGAACTTGGAGTCGTCCTGGCCGGTCATCACGTACTCGTGGGTGTGTGCCTCGATGCCCGGCGTCACCCGTACCATTACCTGCGGCCTTGCGCTCGCAGCCGAAGCGAGGATCTCGAGCCTTGCGATCTCGTCGAAAGAGTCGACGACTATGCGCCCCACGCCGAGCTGCACGGCACGGGCGAGCTCAGCCTCGGACTTGTTGTTGCCGTGCACGACAAGCCTCCCGGGGGGGACACCGGCGGACACCGCTACGTGCAACTCCCCTTCGGTCGACACGTCGATCATCATCCCCTCCTCGTAGGCGATTCTCGCCATCGCCTGGCAGAGGAACGCCTTCGAGGCGTACGCGACGCCGCCCCCCCACGCTGCAACCGCCTCCTGGCACCTGCGGCGCAGGTGCTCCTCGTCGTAGACGAACGCCGGCGTTCCCACGGCAGCTACTAGCTCAGCGATGTCCACTCCCGCTACCAAAAGCTGGCCCCCACCCCCCACGGTGGCGCCGTCGGGAAGAAGGCCCATCGGGACAGGTCCGCTGCCGGGGTGAGCTGCCTCTTCGGGATGTGGGTCGGCTAGCAGGCCGACAGGTTCCGCGTCGACTCCAAGCGGCAGGTCTGTCTTACGGGATGGGTTCTCGGAGTCGGGCACCCGGCGATGCTACGCCTGACGCGTCGCAGCGATCACTTCGGCGCTATGCTCAAAGTTCCCCAGGTGTACGCCACACAGGTCACCTTGTAACGCCCTCGTAGCTCAGGGGATAGAGCACCGGCCTCCGGAGCCGGGTGCGCAGGTTCGAATCCTGCCGGGGGCACCGATCGTGCCAGGCGGCGCGAACCTTCGGGTCCGCGCCGCCTGGCACGCGGAACCACGGTACAACTCGGCCGCGACCTTCGACGCGGATCTCGTGGACGAGCGCTTGGAGGAGCGCCTTGCGTGCCGGCACGGCGCCGTCGGTGACGACCTTCTCGATGTGGTGTCGCATCTCGGCGATCACCTCGGCGTCGGGTCCCGAGGCCGACGCCTGCTGAACCGCGACGACCAACTCCTCACGCCGCTGGCGGAGGTCGCGCACCTTGGCGGCGAGGCCGTCGAGACGCTTGCCGCACTGGGCCTCTGAGAGCGTCCCAGACTCGAACGCCGAGAGGTAGCGCTCGATGGCGTCTTCGGCCTTTGTGATCCCGGCATCGACGACCGCCAGTTCCTGGTCGTGGTTGCCTCGCTCGGCGCGTGCCCGGCGCCGTGCCGCTGCGACGGCCTTGGCGAAGAGGTCGGTGCGCTCGTAGACGTGGAGGAGCGCGTCGAGGACGGCCGCGTCCAGCTCTTCTGCCGGCAGGCGCTCGGCGCCGCAGTACGTCGTGCCGTAGCGCTGGCGAGTAAAGCACGTGTAGTAGCGGTACCGGTAGCGGTTGCCCACGGCCGAGGTGCCGACGAAGTACTTGCCGCACCGAGCGCACACGACGAGGCCCGCCAGGAGGAACGGCGAGGTCGCCGAGGCACGCTTGGAGTAGTCCTCGCCGCGCTCGGAGAGGAGCGCCTGGACGCGGCTGAAGAGCTTCTCGTCGACCAAGTGGGGGTGCGGACCGTCGTGGAGGGCGTCTCGGAAGAAGACCTTGCCGACGTAGACGGGGTTGCGCAGCACGGTGAGGACGGCCGTGTGGCTCCAGGGTCTCCCGGCCTTGGTGCGGTGCTCGGCCTCGTTCAGCCACACCGCCAGCGCCCGGGCGCCGTCTCTGCCGTGGGCGTAGCGGTCGAAGATGATCGGCACGAGCGGCGCCTCGGTGGGGGCCGGGGTGAGGTACCCGGTCTGGGGATCGACGTCGTAGCCGAAGGGACGCGATCCCCCGCACCAGCCGCCGCGTGCGGCCTTTCGCTCCATGCCGGCGATCACCCGGTCGACGATGGTCGCCCGCTCGAACTCGGCGAACACCCCGAGCATCTGGACCATCATCCGCCCCGCCGCGGTCGTCGTGTCGAAGGGCTCGGTCGCCGAGCGGAAGGCGACGCCGGCTGCGTCGAGATCTTCAAGGAGCTGGGCGAGGCCGCGCACCGAGCGAGAGAACCGGTCGACCCGGTACACGAGCAACAGGTCGAAGCGCCCGGCCCAGGCCTCGGCCAAGGCGCGCTTGAGGCCCGGGCGCTCGGTCGAGGCCCCCGATGCCTGGTCGCTGAAGCGCCGGGTGAGCTCCCAGTCGGGCTGGCTCTTCACGTAGGCACCGAGCCGTTCGGCCTGGGCTTCGAGGGAGTAGGGCTGGTGGTCCTCGTCGGTCGAGATGCGGGTGTAGGTGGCAACTCTCATGGGCGGGCTCCTTTGGCTACGGGCGGGTTGGCGGTGTCGAGGAGACCTCCGGCGATGGCGCTGGTCAAGCGGCCTCCTCCTCGTGGGACTGGTCGACGACGTAGGAGACGAGAAGGTCCGCGAGGGCGGCGAGCGCCGCCTCTTCGTGGGTCCGGTCGAGGTGGACGTAGCAGACGGGACGAAGGGTCAGGACCGGCTTGCAGCACGGCCGGCGGCGCGACGAGACGGCGGCGTGCTCGCCACGGGAACGATGGGGTTGGTGGTGCGCAGGCATGGGGTGTGCCCTGTGCGACCGGAGACAAGCGCCACTGGAGGTCGATATCGATGACTCGATCGCGGCGCGAAGTCAAGGCCTTCGGGAAGATTTTCCCGAGCTTCTCCTGCTCTGCCGCTGCTGGCGCCCGGATGAGCCAGCCGAGCGGCGATGATTCGCCCGGCTCGGTAACTCTGCTCCCGGCGCCGGGGTACTTCCGGGGTCAGGCATAATCTGTCACGTGATGGGTTCGTTGGCCCTGACCTGCGAGTGGTGCGGGTGTCTCCTCCCCCCGCGGGGTAGTCGGGGGCCTCGGGCGCGCTACTGCCGCCCGTCGTGCCGTCAGCGCGCCTACGAGGCGAGGCTCATGGCGAAGGCAGCCGGCCGCCACCTCCCCGTCGAGTGGCAGGTCCCACCACGGAATGAGGGCGAGCTCATGGACTTGGCGGCGAGGCTGGAGGGCCTGGCTTTGGCCCAAGACGAGGCCCGCGACGCCCTCGGCGACGGCGAGCCGGACGACGCGGTCGCCTACGGGCGGCTCTTCGCCGCGGTCGCTCGCCTGAACCCGTTGTACGCGGCCGGCGTGCTGCGCACGCTGGTGCAGTCGTCGGTGACTTGACCGGCTGGCGGCCAACCCCAGCCGGCGCTCGACTTTGGCTCGTTGATGGTCGACGGCATATGGGGATAGGCGAACACCTCAGGCCTGATACGTGAGAGATTCAAGGGTGCACTGCTACTTTCTCCCGAACTCGATCGGGACCCTCTCGCCCGTCAAGTAAGCCGTTTGGCATCAGACCAGGAGACGCTGTCGCGCCCGAATAGTTCGCTCTTCGTCGGGGCGGTGCAGACCACCTGTCGTTCCGAAGGGTCATACTGGAGAGGTGGATCTTCGAGCGCGGATCCGGGAGGGTGACGTGGTACTACGGCTTCGTTCTCGGAAGAGGCAGCGCCTGCTCCGTCACGACGGTAGCGGGGGTATTCGCCGGGCCCGCGGACCGATGACGAAGGCAGCGTTGCTCCTCTTCACGCTGGTCGGTCTACTGGTTACCAGTCCGGCTGCCGCCCAGGGCGCCACGACGTCAGGGGCAGTCTCGGGGTTCGGGGCTGCAACTCCGATGGGGAGTCCTCCAGGTGCCCGGCTGGCCGCGCCACTGGTCGGCATTGCATCCACGCCCGACGGCAAAGGCTACTGGCTGCTGGGGGCTGATGGTGGTGTTTTCACCTACGGCGACGCCGGCTTCTTCGGCTCCGAGGGCGGCTCGGGCCTACAGGCTCCGATCGTTGGCATGGCCCCCACCCCCACAGGCAAGGGCTACTGGCTGGTTACGAACATCGGGAACGTGTACCCCTTCGGCGACGCCACGCAGTACGGGGGAGCCGGAAGGCTCAACGCGCCGGTGGTCGACATGGCCGCCACCCCCACAGGCAAGGGCTACTGGCTCGCGGCCGCCGACGGCGGCGTCTTCAGCTTCGGCGACGCCCCGTTTTATGGGTCCATGGGCGGCAAGCACCTCAACGCGCCGGTGGTCGGCATGGCCGCCACCCCCACAGGCAAGGGCTACTGGCTCGTGGCCGCCGACGGCGGCGTCTTCAGCTTCGGCGACGCGCGGTTCTTCGGCTCGCTCGGCGGCACTCCGCCCAGCCCCAGCACGCCGGTGGTGGGGCTGGGCGCCGATCCCTCCCAGGCGGGCTACTGGCTGACCACGACCGATCGTCCTCTGCCCCCGAGCGGACCGGTCCCCTCAGTGTGGGCTGACTGCAACATGCCGGGTTCCGCCCCTGCTGTCGAGCCTTCGATGATCATGCTCGCGTGCGGGGATGGCAACGCCTACCTCAACCACCTGACCTGGTCGTCGTGGACGTCGTCGGGCGCCGCCGGCGTCGGCGACTACACCCACAACCTTTGCCAGCCGACCTGCGCTCAGGGGACGTTCGTATCTGAACGGGCCACCGTGCGGCTCAGTTACCCGATCGAGACCGGCGCAGGACTTGAGTTCTCGGAGCTGGGCTACACCGTGGGCGGCGCAACTTACCTCGCAGTCTTCCCAACGAGCCCCTACTGACTGGCGATGGCAGGATGCAGTTCACCTCAGAAGTGCCCGCTTGGGTCGCGCAGGTCTCGCAGCCTTGGTCGAGCAAAGGCCGTCTCGGGGAGCAGTAGGTGGAGGAGACGCCGGCCCTGGAGGCGAGGGGCGTGCGAGACGGTGTCGATGCTCAAGTTCGCCGCCATGACTGGTGGCCGGGGGGCGGTTGTTGGTCATCGGCTCGGCACCGTTGCCCGCTCGGCTAGCTCGATGAGCCGGTGCCGGGGTGCCGCCTCGCCCAGCGTGAGCCACACCGCATCGGCGGGACTGCCGGTGCCGGCGGCGGCCGTCGCGACGGGCAGGGCGGTCCCTTCGAGTGCCCGGCGTAGCGTCGGCTCCCGTCCTGGTTGAGCCAACCAGAAGAGCAGCGGCCGGGCCGAGCCCTCTGCCTCGGCGAGGTCCCGGTAGCCGTCCAGCTTGGCCGCGACCCGGGCGAGGGTCTCGGTCCCGGTGTCGTGCTCGACGAAGAACTCGACCCGGTCGCCTCCCTCCTCCCAGACCCCGTAGGCGTCGGGACGCACGAGCTCCCCCCACTCCGCCGCGCACCGCCGCTCGGACCACCACGCGCCCATCGCCGCGTCGGGCCGTGAGCGTGCCGCGGCGTGGAGCGCGCAGAAGAAGCCGTTCACCCCGAGGGTGTGGGCGGTTCGCTGCCCGGCCGCGAGCGCCACCACCCGGTCGCGCAACACCGAGGCCCGCGGCGGATCCACACCGCGTTCGGCTGCGACCAGGCCAGCGCCGAGCGGCCCCAACGTGTAGCGCCAGGACTCCGAACCCACCGGGCGGATGGAGCGGAACCGTTCCAAGACTCCGAGGCGCCACAGCGTGACGAGGCGGTGCTGGGCCGAGACGAGGCTCGTGAAGCAGAGGTCGCAGACCTGCTCGGTGGTGAGGATCCGGTGCTCCCACAGCGTCCGGCAGATGAGGCGGTCCCGGTCGGTCAACCGGCCGAGCACGTCGAGCGCCGACACGGCGCCCCGCCGGAGAGGAGAAGAAGCAGTCATGACATGTCCCACGAGTCGGGGTCCTCCGACGCCGGGGTGGGAGCGGCCCGGTGCCGGTGGTTCTGCACCTCCGACCCCGGCGTCTCAAGGACGGCGGACGAGACGCCACCAGGGACGCCGGCCGAGACGCCGGGAGACCCGGCGCCGTTACTTCGGCGGTGCTGGCGTCGACGCACGAGCAACTCGTGTCGACGCTCGTCTCGGGTGCGCCCGGCGTGGGCTCGGGCCGCCGTCCGGGCCTCGGCCACCCGGCCAGGGACAGCGCGAGCCACCGGACGGGTCCGAAGCGTGAACGCGTGCAGGTCCTGGCCACCGACCACCAGGCGACAGGCGACCTGGTAGGCGCCGAGGTGGCTGAGGTCGTACGCGCTCACGTAGGGCTCGGTGTGGCGGGCGAGCACCCGGGCGTCTTCGGGCGAGACGTTGAAGTACACCTTGTTGCGGGCGTTCGCCGACGCGGCCTCGGCAAGGTCGCGGGCAGCTGGCCGAGGTGCTGGTGGGCGAAGGTGAGCGAAAGGCGGTAGCCGCGGGCCTCGGCCAGCACGTCGTCGAGCGCTCCGGGGAGCGCCAAGAAGTTGTGTGCCTCGTCGACGTAGAGCGAAGCGTCGCGCCGGACCGTCCGCCCGGCACGGGCGGTGGCCGCCTGCCACACCCGGGCGACGAGGAGCGATCCCACCAGTCGTGCGGTGTCCTCGCCCAAGAGGCCCTTGGGGAGCCGGGCGAGGAGCACGCCGCCGTTGAGAACGTCGGCCATCGAGAAGCTGGAGGTGGCCGAGCCGAGCAGGTCCCGGGCGAAGCTCCGGGCGAGCACGGCCCGCAGCTTGTTCATGACCGGGCCGATCACCTGGGCCTGACCGGCGGGAGAGAGGGCGTCGTAGCCGTCCCAGAAGCCCTTCAGCCCCGATCGTTCCGACAGGCCGGCCATGAGGGGCGCCCGGAAGCGCCGATCGGTGAGGAGCACCGGGACGTCGGCCAGGGTCGCACCGGGGAGCCGGCGCAGGGTGGCACACGCCGAGCGCAGCACGTCGTCGGTCCTCGGTCCCCAGTACGCGGCGAAGATCCGGGCGAACACCGACACCACGTGGTCGACCGCCACCTCTGCTGGTTCGCCCGAAAGGACATTCAGGGACGGTGGCGCCTCGGTCTCCTCAGGGTCGATGAGCACCAGTCGCTCCAGGGCGCGCCGGGGGATCCGGGCGAGCAGGTCGACGACGAGGTCGCCCTTCGGGTCGATGACCACCACGCCACGGCCGGCTGCCATGTCGGCGAGTGCCAGGTTGGCGAGCAGCGTCGACTTGCCCGAGCCGGTCGCGCCGATGACGTGGGTGTGGAAGCGGCCGTCTTCGACCCCGAGGCAAACGGCACGCCGTGGGCCGACCTCGGTGTCCCCGAGCACCCGGAGTCCGGCTCCATCACCGGCGGCATCAGAAGTACGCATCGTCGTCCTCCCATCCCGAGCTGTCCTGGCGCCATGGACTCGCCAGCACTCCCGGCGGCGGGGCGACTGCGGCAGCGCTCGCGTGGGCGAGGCCGGGGATCATCTCGTCGTAGGGAAGATGCGCAAGGGCGGCGACCTCGGAGAGGCCGAGAACCTGGGCAGGCCCGAAGACGCGTCGTTCGAGACGCCGGCGAGCACCGGAGCGGTGCGCTGCCGCGAGGTGGTTGCGCCCGGCATAGACACCGAAGGCGGCGGTGAGCTCGTGGGCACGGGCGCGTAGGTGACGCCGTGCGCCGCGGCCGGGCCGGGCACGCGAGAGCCCGTAGCGGACGGCGACCTCGAATGCCGGCAGGTCGCTCGCCTTGTGGACCGCGTGGCGCACGTCGGCCGTCCGCATCGGGTCAGGGACCGCAGGCCGCGCCGGGGCGCTCCGCCAGGCGGCGAGCAGCCGGGGGACGAGTGCGGTGGGACGTCCGGTCTGGAGCGACCGGGCGGCTCGGACGAGCATGCGGGTGGAGCGGGCACCGGCGGGGCGGACGAGGACCTGGACCAGTCCCTGCTCGTCGCCGTCCCAGGAGCCGAGGGCGCCGATCACGGTGCGAAGCGGATCGACGACATGATCGGTCCCGAGTGGGAGCCAGGCCGGCGCCGCGAGCCGCAACTCCCCGCAGGAGGTGAACCGAGCGGCGAGGTTCGGGCGGTGGGCGTCGCGGACCTGGCACTGTGCGCCCGGCCACGCCGAGGAGACGGCCCGGGCGACGGCATGCGCCGAGATGTCCGCGGACACCCAGAGCCGCACGCCGATGCCGTCACCGGACCCCTCCATCTCGAAAGCGACGTGGCCGACGGGGCGAAGCAGGTGGCGCTTGGCGGCCAGCACCGGGTGGAGGTTCCGCCAGAAAGCGAGCGCACCTTTCGCCTCGACGAGAGCCGGCATCGCCACCTCGACGAGCCGGCCACCGGTCGGTGGCCGGAGACGGCCAAGCACCCGGACGACCACCCAGGCGGCCACCAGTGCGAGGACGGCGATCAGCACGGGCGCGGCGATGGGCAGGACCTGGTTGGCGAAGTGGGCGAGATGGTGGCCGAGGTCTTTCCACCAGGCGTCGGGGTGGGCGAGGAAGTGGCCGAGCGGCCCGTGGGGCAGGCTCGGGGACGCTGCGGGCTCGGAAGGCGAAGCGGGGACAGAAGATGGCAACGGGATCCTCCTGTGATCGATGGCTGTCTGTGGGAGGACCCGGCCGGAACCAAAAACCTCCACACATAAGAACAGGGGGGTCTTCGCGCAAACACCGAGAAGGCGTCCGGATTCGAGACATAACAAGCTGCTACGCTGGGAGAACGAGAAGCGCCTATTTGTCGAGATCTGAGGCTGCGGACGAGTTCGAGCGGGAGGGCCGTGCCATCGAGGCGGCCCTCGCTCGGGGCCAGGCCGCCCGGCTCGCACCGCATAGGGCCGCGCTCATCGAGTCGCTCACCGCCATGCGCCGCGACGCCGAACTGGGGCTGCACCAGGCGATCTATGAGGCGAACCAGGACGGCTGCTCGTGGCGCCTCCTCGCCAAGTTCACCGACATGTCTTGGCAGACCCTGCACCGTCGCTACCGGGGGCGACCGACCCGCATGCGACCGCCGCCCGAGAAGGACACCTGGCTCCGCAGCCGGCACCGACCCAAGCGGGTCGTCACCGTGTCGGTCGGCGACGAGTGGTGACCGATCCCGCAGGTCGCCTCCCTGAGGCGCCGGTCAAGATCCGCTTCCCACAGGGCGCCACGTCAGGATTACGGCGACGGCGGTGGAGTCCGGGCTCGGGGACCGAGGCTTCGCTACCCTTGAGATGACCGACAACCCAGATCACGACGAAGGAGGGCAGGCATCGGCATGGCCGAGAGCAGGATCAACAACCACGCCGCGTTCATCTGGTCCGTCGCCGACCTGCTCCGCGGTGACTACAAGCAATCCGAGTACGGCAAGGTCATCCTGCCGCTCACGGTGCTGCGCCGCCTCGACTGTGTGCTGGAACCCACCAAGGCGGCCGTCCTCGCCCGGGCAGCGAAGCTGCGCGGCCAGGTCGACAACGTCGAGCCGGTGCTCTGCGCTGTGGCCCGGCAGGGCTTCTACAACTCCTCGCCCCTGGATCTCCCACGCCTGCTTGACGACCCCGCCCAGGTGGCGGGCAACCTGCGGGCCTACATCGCCGGGTTCAGCTCCGGGGCTCGGGAGGTCCTCGACAAGTTCGACTTCGACACCCAGATCACCCGACTGGCCCGTGCCGACCTGCTCTATCTGGTCGTGTCACGTTTCGCCGAGGTCGACCTGCACCCCGAGCGGGTCTCGAACCTCGAGATGGGCTACCTCTACGAGGAGCTCGTCCGGCGCTTCTCCGAGCTGTCGAACGAGACGGCAGGCGAGCACTTCACCCCCCGCGAGGTGATTCGCGTCATGGTGAACCTGCTGTTCGCCACCGACGACGACATCTTGACCGACCCCGGCGTCATCAAGACCCTCTACGACCCGGCCTGTGGCACCGGCGGGATGCTGTCGGTCGCCGAGGACCACCTGCGCTCGTTGAACCCGAGCGCGCGCCTCGAGGTCTTCGGGCAGGAGCTCAACGACGAGACCTACGCCATCTGCCGCTCCGACATGATGCTGAAGGGACAGGACGCCTCTCACATCGTGGCGGGGAACTCCTTCAGCGAGGATGGCCACAAGGCGGCGCGCTTCGACTACATGCTCGCCAATCCCCCCTTCGGGGTGGAATGGAAGAAAGTCGAAGAGGCCGTCCGCGCCGAGCACGAGACGCGGGGCTTCGCCGGGCGCTTCGGGGCCGGGCTGCCCCGGATCAACGACGGCAGCTTCTTGTTCCTCCAGCACATGCTCTCCAAGATGAAGCCACCCGACGAGGGCGGCAGCCGACTCGCCATCGTGTTCAACGGCTCGCCGCTATTCTCAGGCGCAGCCGGATCAGGTGAATCGGAGATCCGGCGCTGGATCATCGAGAACGACTGGCTCGAAGCCATCGTCGCCCTCCCCGACCAGCTCTTCTACAACACCGGGATCTCCACCTACTTCTGGGTGCTCACCAACCGCAAGCACCCCGAACGCCAAGGCAAGGTCCAGCTCATCGACGCCCGTGACCAGTGGGTCAAGATGCGCAAGTCGCTCGGCGACAAGCGCAAAGAGATCAGCCCCGACCAGATCGCCGAGGTCACCCGCCTCTACGCGGAGTTCACCGAGGGCGAGCGGGTCAAGATCCTTCCGAACGAGTCCTTCGGGTTCCAGCGCGTCACCGTCGAACGCCCGCTCCGGCTCCGCTGGGAAGTCACCACCAGTACCGCCGAGCGTCTCGCCGCCACCAAGCAGTGGGCCAAGCTCTCGCCCGAGCAGCAGCACGACCTCACCGCCAGACTCTCCGAGCTGGTCGGCGTCTCGACCACCGAACGCTCCGTCATGGCGGCCAAGCTCGGACTGCTCCCCAAGGTGATCGATAAGCAGACCTGGGACGCTCTCGCCACGAGCGACCCTGAATCACCGGTGGTCACCAACCGGAAAGGCGAGCCCGAAGCCGACGCCGACCTGCGCGACAACGAGAACGTCCCCCTGCCGCCCATCCCGGTCACCTGGGAGTCCGATCCCACCGAGCGACTGGCGAGCATCGAGTATCGAAGCGTCGTCGAGGACTACATCGCCCAAGAGGTGCTGCCCTACGTCCCCGACGCCTGGGTCGACCACACCAAGACCAAGATCGGCTACGAGATCCCCCTCACCCGCCACTTCTACAAGTACGTCCCACCACGGCCCCTTGCTGAGATCGACGCCGAGATCAAAGCCCTCGAAGCAGAGATCCAGGAACTGCTGCGCGAGGTGACCGAGTGAGCTGGCGTCGTTGCCGCCTGGACTGGCTGACCAGCGAGGAGAGGGGCGCGGTCAACCCAACCGAGATCTCGGCAGACACGGTCTTCCACTACAGCATCCCAGCGCTCGATGAGATTGGCGACGGGCGCCTCGAGCATCCGGACGAGATCGGTAGCGGGAAGCTCCTCCTGTCTGGTGGCGAGGTCTTGATCAGCAAGTTGAACCCCCGACTTCCGCGAGTGCTGCTGGCAGAGGCGCACGATGTACCGACGCTCGCATCCACCGAGTTCATCGCACTTCGACCTGGACCAAATGTCGACGAGAGGTTCCTGCGCTACTGGCTTGGGTCCGAGCCACTGCGGCAGATGCTCAACGGCGCCACCATGTCTGTTACCCGCAGCCAGCAGCGTGTCCGGCCAGAAATCGTCACCAAGAGCTGGCTCAGGGTTCCCTCGATAGACGACCAGCGCGCCATCGCCGACTACCTCGACCGAGAGACCACCCGCATCGACGCGCTAATCGAGAAGAAGCAACACTTGCTGGGCCTGCTTGACGAGCGTCGCATGGCCGTGATGGCGGATGGTGTCTCTGGGCGTTTCACCAGCAACCGGCTTGTGCCCAGCACGCTGTCATGGCTTCCATGGCGCGGTGCGAATTGGCGCGAGGCCAAGCTAACGCTCGTCGCTCGTCTCGGCAGCGGTCATACCCCAAGTCGTGATCATCCGGAATGGTGGGAAGAGTGCAAGATCCCATGGGTCACCACGGGAGAGGTCGCACAGCTGAGGTCGGATCGCGTCGAGTTCCTCTACGGCACCCGTGAGAAGATCAGCGCGCTGGGAGTCGCAAATTCGTCTGCGGAGATACACCCGAAGGACACTGTCGTTCTCTGTCGAACGGCGTCAGCAGGGTATTCGGGAATCATGGGTACCGCCATGGCGACGAGTCAGGACTTTGCGACGTGGACCTGTGGCCCTCTCATCCGTCCTCGGTACCTGCTCCTATGCCTGAGAGCTATGCGCCAGGATCTTCTTGGTCGGCTGGCGATGGGGTCCACTCACAAGACCATCTACATGCCGGACATCGAAGCGCTCAGAGTGCCGCTTCCGGAGGTCAACGAACAAGATGCGATCGTCGATGCGGTCTGGCGCCGCCTTCGAACGATCGACACGGTGATCGATGAGCTACATCGTCAGATCGACTTGCTCGCCGAGCATCGGCAAGCGCTGATCACCGGTGCCGTCACTGGCGAATTCGGGCCGTCCGGGGTGGCGGCGTGAAGGTCGACGAGCGGGGCTTCGAGGAGTCGATCGAGGCCGCGCTGCTGGGCAGCGGCTACCTCAAGTCGTTGCCCGCGCACTTCGACCCGCTGCTTGGACTCGACACGGCGGAACTGTTCGCGTTCATCGGCGCCACGCAGATCACCGAGTGGGAGAAGCTCCTCGGACGCTATGGCAACGACCCGGACGCGGCACAACGAGGCTTCGCCAAGCGTCTTTCGGCTGAGCTCGACGGCCGAGGCACGGTGGAGGTGCTGCGCCAGGGGGTGGTCGACCTCGGTGTGACGATCCGATTGGCGTTCTTCGCACCCGCGCACGGCCTCACTCCCGAGCTGCAGGAGCTGTACGGGGCGAACCGGGTGAGCGTCACCCGCCAGCTTGCCTACGAGCCAGGCTCCACGAAAACGCTTGACATGGTCCTGCTCGTGAACGGCATCCCGACGGCCACGGCGGAGCTGAAGAACCCGCTCACGAATCAAGACGTCGAGCACGCCATCGGTCAGTACCGGCGCGATCGGGACCCGGCCAACGTCACGTTGGCGCGCCGAGCGCTCGTGCATTTCGCCGTCGACCCGGACCGGGTGGCGATGACGACCAAGCTGGCCGGCCAGGCCACGCAGTTCCTACCCTTCAACCTCGGCCACGACGGGGGTGCAGGCAACCCGCCCAACCCGGCCGGGCACCGCACCGCGTACCTGTGGGAGCGGGTGTGGGCGCGAGACGCCTGGATGGACCTCCTCGCCGGCTTCATCCACGTCGAGCGGCCCCCCCAGGGGACCCCGGCTGCCCGTCGGGCGGCCGAGCGTGTCGTCTTCCCCCGCTTCCACCAGTGGGACGCCGTGTTGGCTCTCGAAGCCGACGCCCGGGAGCACCGGGCCGGGCACAGCTACCTCGTCCAGCACTCGGCCGGGTCGGGGAAGTCCAACACGATCGCCTGGACGGCGCACCGGCTCTCCTACCTCCACGATGACGGCGACCAGAAGGTCTTCGACAAGGTGGTGGTGATCACCGACCGGGTGGTCCTCGACCGCCAGCTCCAGGAGACCATCTACCAGTTCGAGCACACGCGAGGCGTGGTGGTGAAGATCGACAAGGACTCGACCCAGCTCGCCGAGGCGCTCTCCGGTGAGCAGGCTCGGATCATCGTCACGACGCTCCAGAAGTTCCCGTTCGTCTTGGACAAGATCGCCAGGTTGCCGGCGCGCCGGTACGCGGTGATCGTCGATGAGGCGCACTCCTCCCAGACCGGCGAGGCGGCCAAGGACCTGCGTCTCGTGCTCGGCGCGACTGACGAGCAAGAGCTCACTGCCGCCGAAGCTGAGGACGCCGGGTTCATTGCCGAGGCGATCGACCCGGTCGAAGAGGCCCTCGCCAAGGCGGTCAGTGCCCGGGGTCGGCAGGAGAACCTGTCGTTCTTCGCCTTCACTGCCACCCCGAAGGCCCGCACGCTGGAGATGTTCGGCACCCTCGACCCCGAGAGTGGCCGCTACCAGCCGTTCCACCTGTACTCGATGCGCCAGGCCATCGAGGAGGGCTTCATCTTGGACGTATTGGCCAACTACGTCACGTACCACACCTATTGGCGGATCGAGAAGGCCGTGGCCGAGGACCCGACGTACGAGGCCCCCAAGGCGCGCCGCGCGATCGCCCGGTTCGTCTCGCTGCACCCTTCCAACCTGGCCCAGAAGGCTGAGATCATCGTCGAGCACTTCCGAACCCACACTGCAGCCAAGATCGCCGGGCGGGCCAAGGCCATGGTGGTCACCTCCTCACGTCTCCACGCGGTGCGCTACAAGCAGGCCATCGACGCCTACATCGCGAAAAAGGGATACGCAGACCTCGCTGCGCTTGTGGCCTTCTCCGGTCGGGTGATCGACGACAAGGAGCTCAGCTACACCGAGGCGGGCATGAACGGGCTCCCCGAGTCCCAGACCGCCGAGCGCTTCTCCACGAGCGACTACCAGGTGCTAATCGTGGCCGAGAAGTTCCAGACCGGATTCGACCAGCCGCTGCTCCACACCATGTACGTGGACAAGGTGCTCACGGGCTTGAACGCGGTGCAGACCCTCTCCCGACTGAACCGGATCCACCCCAACAAGGCCGACACCTTCATCCTCGACTTCCGAAACGAAACCGAGGACATCGTGAAAGCGTTCGAGCCCTACTACGGCCGGACGGTCGCCCCGCCCACCGACCCGAACCTCCTCTTCGACACGCGGCGGCGCCTGGACGACTACGACGTGCTCCGGCCCGAGGAGATCGAGGCCACCGTCGCCCTGCTCCTGGCCGGGGGTGCCAAGGCCCATGGCCGGGTCTACGCCGCCCTCGACCCCGCACTCGAGCGCTTCAGCGTGCTCGCCGAGGAGGACCGTCTGGGCTTCAAGGACGCCCTGGACAAGTTCGTCAGGACCTACTCGTTCCTCTCCCAGGTCGTCGCCTTCGGCGACTCCAAGCTGGAGCGGGACTTCGCCTACTGCCGGGCGCTCGCCTCCCGGATAAGGGACTCGGCCACGGTGGAGCGGCTCGACCTCGGCACCGAGGTCGAGCTCACCCACTTGAAGACGGAGATGACCTTCGAGGGTTCGCTCTCGCTGGACGCCGACGACGGCGAGGTCAACACCATCTTCGGCGAGGGTCGGGGCCGTCAGGCAGACCCACGGCTGGAGCACCTCTCCGAGATCGTCGACGAGCTCAACGAGCGCTTCGGGCTCAGCCTCGACGAGCGCGACCAACTGCTGTTCGACCAGTTCGAAGAGACCTGGGCTGCCGATCCCGACGTTGTCGACCAGGCGCGCAGCAACACGCTGGAGAACTTCCGCCTCGTCTTCGACCACCGCTTCCTCGACACCGTCGTCTCCCGCATGGACGAGAACGAGGGGATCTTCAAGAGGATCCTCGACGACGAGGAATTCCGCCAGGTCCTGATGGACCTCTATGCCGGCCGGGTGTACCGACGGGCCCGGAGGGGAGAGGACCAGGACCCGCTAACCGATGGCGGGGGACCTGTATAGATGTTGCCCGTCTTGGCTCCTCTCGCAACCCACGGTCAGGTCGGCGACTCTCCGCATATTGAGAGCCGGGCAGGATGACGGCTGAACTCGAACTCCTAACCTTCGAAGCTCTCGCGGAAAGGATCGAAGCATTTCACGCTAATGCCAGATCAGATGATGTCAGAGCGGGCTGGAAAGAACTCATCGGGATAGCCCGAAAACTTGGTGGATCTGCTGACGGTACCATCGATCCCGCGATTGGATATCGTTGGGCGCTTACCAAGGTCCGTCTCTCTGGCTACCAGGGAATCGGCGCGGGAACCCCCTTGGAGATCGACCTCGATCCCACGCCCGGAATCACCATACTCCATGGTCCGAATGGCTCTGGAAAGTCCAGCATCACTGATGCGATTGAAACGGCTCTGCAAGGTGCGCCAAGAGTGCCCGTCGCGACTGGCACGGGAGGCAAGACTCCCCTTTGGGAGCGGGTTCATACTAACCGCGATTCTGATATTGCCGAGGTTGAGCTCTCGCTGGTCTGTGAAAGCGAAACTCTTACGATCACCTGCCGGCTCGACGGGAACGGACTGCCTACGGACCACAGCTGTCGCATTAGCTCGCAGAGCTCGTCAAGGTCGATCGAGCTTGCAAACACTACGTGGAACTCGGCCTTGGCCGGGCACCGGCCGGTTTTCGCCTATGCCGCAGTGGAGCGTCAGGTGCAGCTGGCCAGGGATCTACAGGGATTCCTTGAATCGCTGCTTGCATTTGGTGGATGCTTCGAGGCCTTCAAGTATGCAGTTGACACCGCTGCTTCGTCGTCAAAGAATGACAAGCAAGAGTGGGATAAAGCCCTGGCATCTGCACAAAGCACCGTCAACCAAGTGGACCAGGAGCGAAACACTTCCGGGTCGCGTACCCTGGAACCCCTGGTCTGGCCAGTGGTCACTGATGACCCGGATCAGTGGCTGTCGGAGCAGGGGCTTGCCGAAACGGGCTCGGCCGTCCAGGAGATCACCGACGACCATCTGAACCGCCTTGTAACGGCAGCCTCCCAAGCGAAGAGGGCAGTGGACCAACTGCGGGAGCACGAGACGTCACTCCTCGCTCGTCTGGCTATTCCACTCAGACAACTTCACAAAGCAGCCAAGGATCTCGCTAGCCCAGGGACCCTCTGTCCTGTATGTCAGACCAGTGATGTCGAGTGGTTGGCGTCACTTGCCACTTCCATAAGCGATCTCACTGACCTGAATACGCTAGAGGATGCTGCGACCTCCAAGATCAGCACACTCCGCGAGGCTGTTGAGCACGACCTAGCCGCTATCCACAATGTGATCGGAGCTACTGCTGAGGGCAGCGACGCAGTCTTGGCTGGTCAGCATGAGGGTGACACGTTCCTCGCGGCCGTTGGGCGTGATGGGCCTCGTCCCGGGAATGCCGTACGTAGCTCTCTGGAAGTGCTCTGTGCGTGGGTCGATTCAGAGGAGCTGGTCTCACTTGTCGCCAAAGCGAAGGAGGCCAGCGATCAGCTGCGTCAGTGGCGACTGACTCGGCGGGAAGGCGTGGATGCCTTCATCTCTACGTGGAGACGCGTGGGTGCCAGCGCCCGTAACTATGCAGCCTGGGAGTCCGCTGCTAAGTGCCTCCGCACGCTCCAGGACACTCTGCGAAAGGAAAGGACGCAGGCGCTCCAGGCGCAGACGGCTCTACGTGTTCGACGCCTACTTGCTGATGCTGGGCTGACTGTGAGGTCGATCAGTGTCCAAGGAACGAAGGCGTCAATCGAGATTCTAGATCAAGAGCAAAAGGCCATGACGCTTGCCATGCTCAGCGCAGGCCAACGTAACGCGGTATTGCTCGCTCCACTGTTGGCTGCGTCGGGACCTGGCCCATTTGGCTTCCTGATACTCGACGACCCCGTGCATGCCTTCGATCAGATGCGCGTCGACCTCGTCGCGTCGATCCTGGCAGAGATGGCAAGCGACCGACGAATCATCGTGCTCACTCACGACGAGCGCTTGCGAGAGCATCTGGTCGCCAGAGACTCCAACTGCGACGTCCGAGCAGTCGAGCGTGATACTCTCGGGGGGACCGTTACGGTGAAGCCGGTAGAACAGGTGTGGGAGGTCCTGCTCCAGGATGCTGCGAGTGTTCTTCATCTCGCTACCCACGGGGAAACGGTCAACGGAAGAAGCGCTACAGATATCGTACGCGGTCTATGCCGCCAGGCACTGGACAATGCGGTCCGGCAGTTCATCATTCAGCGGTCGTCGAGGTTAGGAGAGAGCCCAGGTGCAGACCTTGGGTTACTTGACGAGGCGCAGACGACGCGGGACCGCCTCGCACGGGCGAGTGACATCGTCGGTGAGGGTGGCGGGTTTTCTGACGCCCTCAAGGCTGCTACTAGTCACGTGTGGCAGTACTTGGATGCCTGGAACCGCGCTGCGCATGGGAATGCGCCGCTTACCGACGCGACAGCGGATGAGATCAAGGCGGCGCGCGAGGCATGCCAGGCACTCATGTCGACTGCGCTATGACGTTAAGCCCTGCCACGGAATTCCGGATTCAGGTTCTGGAGCTGCGTATCCGGATAGAGCGCTTGGGGGCCGCTGTGTTCGACAGGGTCTGCGAACCTGCGGAAGGTGGTCGTCAGAACCGAACTCGCGACCGCCTGCTGTTCCTCCTGGGAGGCTGTCCTATCGAAGACTGGCAGGCCACCTATCGTGCGACCCGACTGGGAGCCTGGGTGTACAGACGGACTTCCGACGTACTGCATGGCCGGGTTGGAGGGTTGAACATTCCTCAGGTTGTGCTCGACGAGTGGCGAGTAGTAGTCGATGGGCTTGAGGAACAAGCGCTCCACCAGTATGTGAGTGCTTCGTCGTCGGCGATGGAGAAGAGCGCCACAATCGACAACCTACGGGGTGACGCAGCAGGAGAATCGTCACAGCCCGACGGTACGGTCGGCCGATGACCACCTCGGTGCGCGCTGCCGTGAGGCCTCGCTTGCTCGTATGGGCACGCGAGCGAGCTGGTCTGGGTGTTGACGACCTGACCCACAAGTTCCCGAAGCTCACTGAGTGGGAGAGCGGAGAGCGGACTCCGACGCTCAAGCAGCTCGAAGACTTTGCCCGAGCGACGCACACGCCGATCGGCTTCCTGCTCCTCCCCGAGCCGCCCGAGGAGCAGGTTCCGATCCCCGACTACCGGACGATGGGCGACGCCGGGGTGTCCCGCCCGAGTCCCGACCTTCTCGACACGATCTTCGCCTGCCAGCAGCGACAGGAGTGGTACCGGGATTTCGCCCAGGTGACCAGGGAAGATCCGGTTGCCTTCGTCGGGTCGCTGACGACATCGGCACCTGTCGTCGAGGCCGCCGAGCAGGTCAGGGCGACGCTTAGGTTCGACCTGGGCGAGCGCGGTCACACGTGGTCAGACGCGCTGCGAATGCTCGTCGATCATGCCGAGGAGCTGGGCGTGCTCGTGATGGTGAGCGGGGTCGTCGGCGCCAACACGCACCGAAAGCTCGACCCCGATGAGTTCCGCGGCTTCTCCCTTGTCGACCGGCTCGCCCCGCTGGTGTTCGTCAACGGCGCCGACACCAAGGCGGCCCAGATCTTCACGCTCACCCACGAGCTCGTCCACCTGTTCCTGGGCGAGACCGCGCTCGACGACGCCGACCTCGGGGCAGCTCCGACCAACCCGGTCGAGCGTTGGTGCAACCAGGTCGCCGCCGAAGTGCTCGTCCCCCTGGGGTCCCTGCGCGACGCGCTGTCTCCAGACATACCGGTGGCCGACGAGCTGGAGTCGCTGGCTCGCAGGTTCAAGGTGAGCACCCTCGTGGTCCTCCGCCGCGTCCACGACGCTGGCCGGCTGAGCTGGGACGCGTACCAGGCCGCTTACCGGGACGAACTGACCCGGATCCTGGAGATTCTCGGAGAGCGATCAGGTACCGGCGGCAACTTTTTCAACACCCAGCCGGCGCGGGTGAGTAAGCGGTTCGCCCGCGCAGTCATCGTCAGCACCCTCGAAGGCCAGACCCTGCACCGCGACGCCTTCCAGATGCTGGGTCTCAAGAAGCTGTCGACCTTCGAGGAGCTGGTCACCCGGCTCGGAGCCGGCTGATGGCCTACCTGCTCGACACGAACGTCTTCATCGAAGCCAAGAACCGTCACTACGGCTTCGACTTCTGCCCCGCGTTCTGGGACTGGATCGATCACGCCCACCAGGCGGGAACGGTCTTCAGCATCGACAAGGTCGCCATCGAGCTCGACGCCGTCGACGACGACCTCGCGACCTGGGCCAGCGAGCGACCCGACGCCTTCTTCCTCGAAGCCGACGCCGCCGTGGTGCCGAGCTTGCAGGCCACCAGCACCTGGGCCAACGGCGCCGGGTACGAGCCGGCCGCTGTCGCCACGTTCCTGCAGGACGCCGACTACTACCTCGTCGCCCACGGCCATGCCCACCACCACGTGGTGGTCACCCACGAAGTCGTCGCCCACTCCACGAAGAAGATCAAGATCCCGAACGCCTGCATCGGCGTCGGCGTTCGCTACGTCACGCCGTTCGAGATGCTCCGAGCCGAACGGGCCCGCTTCGTCATCGCCAGCTGAAAGGTCCGCCTGTGCTGGCGTCGGCCGTCGCTTCGACGATCGCGATGTCCGTTGCTTCAAAGGGCAAGTCATGCACCAGTACGCTGGTGACCATGACCAGCGTGTTCAACGGATGGGACGGGGTGGATCCCGCAACCCTGGCGGGATTCGACCCCGCCGCGCTCGAACGGCTGTCCATGCTGGCCGAGCTGCGCCGCCAGCGTGTTCCGGTTGTGCTCGACACGAGTTGCGTCCGCACCGGTCTCCACTCCCAGCTCGCCCAGGGTCGCGTGCCGGCAACCCTCCACCTTGCCGAATCCGACAAGGCCCGCCTCTTCATGGAGAAGGACACGCTTGTCGAGACGTGGGAACGCCTACCACGGTTCGCCGACCAGATGGGTGTCCCCCTCTCGCGGCTCCGTTCGCTCTTCGGGGACCATTGGCTCCCCCTGATCTCGGTGGTCTCCCTCTCGGACGCGCTGCGCAAGGTCGATCCCCGTGCCACTGCCGTCCTTGCCCGTGACCCCGACGACTACCCCACCGCTGCACTGGCGGCCCTGTTGTCGCCGTGCATCCTCCTGACTCGGAACCACAAGGACTTCGCACCGCTGGGCGTGCGCACTCCGACCCAGGGCGTCGACGCGATCCTTGCCGTCATCGAGGTGCGCGCAGGGGAGACGCAGTTGCAGGCGGTTGCCGTTCTTCCGGCTGCACCGGTGCTCGCTGTGGGTGGGGTAACGAAGTGGGCGGCGGATCGCGTCGGCCCTGTCGCCTACGTGATTCTCGCTGTCCTCGTGGTCGGTGGCATCTACCTATACCGCAAGCAGCCGGAGGAGCGGAAGGAGACCATCCGGAACTTCGCCGTCGAGTCCGGCAAGTTCCTCATGGAGCAGGCGAACCAGGCAATGGCTACCGTCAACAACGCCGAGGACCAGCTGGGCGCATGTCTCGTCCCTGGTCCTGAGAAACGGAGTCCGGTTTCGGCAGTTCTGCGGCACCTCGCGTTTGCGGACTCGTCGATGTCGGCGCAGCAGCTCTGCGATGCGCTCGACGACACTGTCCGTCCGGCGGTTCCAGACCTGCGGGCGTTCCTTCACAAGAGCAAGCCCGGCCTCGTGCGTGAGGCACGGCGGGGGAGCTTCCTACTCGGGAATCCGTATCACGTGACGCCTCCCTCGACATCCTGATCGCCGCGGCTCATCCTTCGTCAGCACCCAGGGCTTCGTAAGCGAGGCTCACTTCCCACGGTCCAGGGTCGATGTATCCGTCGCTGCTTGCCCGCTCTGCCAGCACCGCTGCCCATGGCCTCGACGACCCGGAGGCTCACACAGCCCGGCCAGCGATGGCGTGAACGGTGTCGTTCCCAGAAATCGCCGGATTCGGGAACTACCACGGCTGACCGGACTCGTCTGCCGTCTTGACGTGTGAATCGAGCGCCAGCCGTCGGCTCAGCCGTACGACCCGTCGGAGGACTGGCCCGGCTCCTGCCGTCGAACTCGACAGGTACTGCGACGGCGAAGATGCTGGTCACCGTGGCATTTGGGTTCACTCTGCGGAGGCGTCGCGCTCCTTGCTCACGAGCAGGCGATCCGAACCTACGACGCCCCGAGGCAGGCCCGGGGCCGCGCATCGCCGACTCCGAGCTGGCCCATCGAGTGCGCGACCATAGTTCCAGGTGATGAGCGTGTCGGCGACGACGATGAGGCAAGGAAACGGGACCAAGCTCGAGCAGCGTGTTGTTCGAGCGGCCGAGGCTGCCCTGGCGGCGCGTCAGTTCGTCAGCGCGATCGACGTGCTGGTGGGCATCGGCTGGCTCGCGCCGTCGCACGTGGAGGAGTGGCGCCAAGGACGCGTTGAGTACCTCGAACGGGTGACCCAGGCCAACCTCGCCAAGCTGTCGGCCGCGATGAAGTGCTTTCGCACCTGGGCGACGAGCCGGGGAATGGTGCCGAGCGAGACCGTCTACGTCGCGCGTACCCGCGATCGCCGGCCCCTCCGGTTCTCCAAGAGCGGCAACCCCGACATCGAACGTGCCTACCGGACGCACTGGGTCTCGCCCGCGCTGTCCGAGGCGAAGCGCCGCCGGTTGGCGGAGCGCCAGAGCCGGCCTGCCGACCTGGTGGTGGTCTCACCGGTCAAGGACTGGACCTGCACGGAGTGCTCGGGCACCGGGGACCTGCTGATCATGGAGGGCCCGGGACCGCTGTGCCTTGCCTGCGCGGACATGGCCCATCTCGTCTACTTGCCCTCGGGGGATGCCGCGCTCACCCGGCGCGCCAAGAAGGCGAGCGGGCTCTCTGCGGTGGTGGTCCGCTTCAGCCGCTCGCGGAAGCGTTACGAACGCCAAGGGATCCTCGTCGAAGAGGCCGCTCTCGGCCAAGCAGAGCGGGAGTGCCTGGCAGATGAGGACGCCCGGGCGCGTCGCCGGGGGCGTGAGGAGGCTCGCCGGGCAGAGCAGGATGTCGCCTTCCAGGAAGAGATGGCAGCCGAGATCGTCCGGTTGTTCCCCGGCTGCCCCACCGCGCGCGCCGAGGCGATCGCCCGCCAGGCCGGCGCCCGGGGAAGTGGCCGGGTCGGGCGCAGCGCGGCGGGTCGTGCGCTCGACCCGCGAGCGGTGACCCTCGCCGTGGCCGCCTCTGTGCGCCACGAGGACACCCGCTACGACGAGCTGCTCATGTCGGGCGTTCCTCGAGGCGAGGCGCGCGAGCAGGTACGCGCTGAGGTTCAACGTATCGTGGCGAGCTGGCTGGCATCCGATCCGTGCTGAGCGAGCATGCCCCGGTGGAGGCTTCCCTGCGCCGCCGCGCCGCAACCCGCGCCTCGCGTACAGTCTGTCCATGTGGCCAGAGCCGCCGTGGCTAGAAGAGCCATCGCGAGACGAAGACCCTACGATCGCTGAGCTGTCGGCGATCGAGGACACCGACGAGCTCTGCCGGCGCTTGCTCGAGTCGGCCTGGGGTTGGAGATCGAGCTCCCGCTGCGCGGAGGCGATCGACCTGCTCGCGAGAGTGCGCGGCACCGGCACCCTCCCCGATGCGTTCCTCGCCATGTTGCTCTGTACCTGCGACCGGTGGGGCCGGGTCACGGCCAAGCTGATCGCTGCGATCGACGGCTCCGGGATCCTCACCGATGCCGATCTCGACGAGCTCGCCGAATCGTTCCTCTCCGAGGAGGTGGTGATCGAGTACCCCTTCCTCTGGGCGTGCCCCCAAGGACTGGACCTCGGCTCTTCCGACGAGGGGGCACCTGATTTCGTGGTCGACGAGAACACGATGGCGAAGACTCGACGTCGCCCCGAGCCGCCCCTTCGCCGCTGGGCGGCCGCCCGGGCGCTTCGACACGACCCGGGGAGGCTCGACGACCTGCTGGCATCCACCGGCGCGCTGGCGCCCCGCCACCGCGAGGCGGCGCTCCAGGGTCTGCTCGACGCCGCGGATGTTGTGGAGGAGGGCGAACGCCGCCGGCTGGTGCGGCGCGGGTTGCGTTGCAGCGTCGGTAGCGTCCGCCGGTCCGCTCTCGATCGGCTCTGCGAGCTCGACGGACCGGACGCGGCGCTCCGGCGCGCGCGCACCGACGGCAATCAGGCCGTGCGGGCCTGGCGACCCGCCACGCCCGCCCCCACGCCGGACCCCCGTGGAGCCGAAAGGGCCTCGGGGTCGCGGGCATGACCGGGGCACCCGGAACACCGTCGCCGGGCAACGACCTCTCGAGCCTCCGGGTGCCAAAGGCGCTACGCGGCGACGTCGCCGAAATGGCGGCCCTGATCGACAAGGTGTGCGCCGAGCACCTCGACGACGAGTACGGCGCGCTTTGCCTTCGCCTGCTCGGCAAGCTGGCCCGCAAGCGACCGTCTCCACTGGTACGCGGCGAACGGCGCGTCTGGGCCGCGGGTGTCCTCTACGCCGTGGGCAGCATCAACTTCCTGTTCGACCCAAGTGAGGAACCGCACCTGCGCGCCGACGAGCTGGCCGCGCACACCGGGGTGGCGAAATCGACCATGGCCAACAAGGCCGCCCTGATCCGCCGGACGTTGCGGCTCGGTCCGCTCGAGCCCGAGCTGTGCCGCCAAGACCTCCTCGCCCGCCACCCCTACGCGTGGTTGGTCGAGATCGACGGGTTCATCGTGGACGTGCGCGCCCTGCCCCGGCCGCTCCAGGATGACGCACGGCGCCGGGGTCTTGTGCCGTCCTGGCCGGGCCCGGCCTGGCCGGACTGAGATCGGGCGCGCCGCACACCGCTTGCCGAGCAGCGAGTGAGCCCCCATCCCTGGTCGACGCGGCGTGAGTGCCCGGCACCGGTGGCATGACGACGAGAACCATCGCGGCGCCGGGTCGACGCGGCGTTCGGCTCGATGACGTCGTCGGCGCGCTCACCGTCGGCGGCAGACCTCGAGGCAGCGAAGAAGAAGGGCAACTCCCGATCATCGTGGGGCCGACCCCGACGAAGACGACGGTCCGGTCTTGGAACCCCAACGGGCCTTTGCCCGCTCCAGGAACGGCGGCTCCTCGCTCGGTCCAGCTCCTTTAACGACGTCTTCGAAGCCCGGCATGAACCCAGTCTTGCGGTGATGTGCCTCGCGCACCTCGCGCACCACTTTCTCCCAATCCGCGCCCAGACCCGCCTTCTCGTAGCACCGCTTGGCCCGTTCGAAGTTCCCAAGTGCGGCACCGTAGTACTTGCTCTTCTTCGCGTTGACGACGCGCATCCCCATCGCTCGCCAGAGTCGAGCGGCTCCTCCAACGTGGGCCTTCTCGAGCCTTCGTGCGGCGGGTTCCAACGCGTAGTGGCTCACGGCCTCGAGCTTTTCATCGGTGCTCCGCTTCACCAGCTCTGAAAGGCGTGCGGTCTCCTTGGTCTCGACGAAGAGGCCGATCAAGGAATAGAGGTCTGCTCCTGCAGCCGCCTCCATCGCCGTGGCGTGCCAGGACGCGCGGTCTTGCTTGGGGGCAAACTTCATCAGGTCGTCGTAGGTGTACTTGCTCGGATGCTCGCGGAACTCGGCCCAGGCCGACGCGAGGGCCTCCTGCTCACGACCGAGCTTGCGCAGCAGCTCGCGTCTCAGGTTCTGGAGCTCGTAGTCGGCGGACGATCCCCGAGGGTCCTTCGCCGTGATCTCGATGCCCCGCTCGACCCACGAAAGGGCCTCTTCCGGCTTACGCTTCGCGACGAGCATTCTGGCGACGGCATGGCAGTCCTTCGCGCTCAGGCCCGTCTGCTGCGCGAGCGCGACGTAGGCCGCAACGTCCTTCTGCCCGACGTGCAGCGCTCGCTGCACCTCGGCCCAGCGTCGCTGCTTGTAGCTGGGGCTGCTTCCATCTGGCCCGTCCGCCGGCTCGTCCGGAGTGGCCAACCGCTCGCGGACTTGGGCAACGAGGGCGGCCAACCCCGCCTTGTCGAGCACCGACGCCACCTTGGTCTCCAGGCCGTAGCAGAAGCCGTAGGGGTCGTCGTCCATCCATCCAAGCAGGCGAGCCGCCGTCTCCTCTGGGGCCGCCCCGGCCGCCTGGCTGGCCTTCACCCACCCGCAGAACAGGTCCTCGACGAACATGCCGAACGCGCCGCTCGAATCGTCGAGCTCCTCCGCCTTCTCGTAGCAGCCGGCAAGAAACGCCTCGTAGAGAGCGACCGCCCGACCGGGTGCGCTCTCGAGGAGCGGTGCAATATCGCTCTCGACCTCCTCGAGGTCGCTCACGAAGGAAAAGCACGAGCGGTCGCCGACGAAACGACCCGGGTCGAGCGCCGCCTCGATCTCCCGTTCGAGCGGGTCACGTGGCCCGCGGGCGACCTTCTTGGTCACCGTCGGCCCCGGGAAGCACCCCGGGCGTTCTTTGCCTTCGGTCGCACGTCGTCGTCCGGCTCCGCACGGAAGCCAGAGTCGTCGCCCAGGTGGAGGTAGATGTGACCGCGCAGCGAGCCGTCGTCTTCCTGCATCGCCCAGCCACGGCCGCTTGCATGATCGCAGTCGTCGTGACCCTCCCACGAGAACTCGACGCCGGGGCGCCCGTCAAGAGACGCCTCCCGCCAGTCGACGCCGCCCTCGACAGCGATGAAGCCAAGGGTGCCCGTGTGGTCTCGGCCGAACTCGATGAAGCCAGGCCCGACCAGGTTGACGTCTTCTTGCGCCCAGAGCTCCATCTCGGCGATCCGCCACCTGCCCACGAGGTTCATCGTTGTTCCCCTCGCACGTCGCCGGGACCGTCTATGAGGCCAGCGCGCTCCAGGCGCCGGAGGAGGCCTTGCTTCTTCGAGTGCTGCTGGCGCAGCTCCACGAGGCGCCGATCGAACACCTCCGGGCGCCGCTCACGCTCGCTGACCGCCCGCAAGTCCCCGAGAAGCTCGACAGCTTCGTCGTACCGAGCAGGCTGGCGCGTGCCGATGGCGGCGTACACCTGCTCCCAGGCTTGGTCCTGGCGCGGCGCCAGAGCAGCCAGGTGCCGCTCGTGAGCAGCTGCTTGGGCGTGCTCTCGCCGGGCCTGCTCCTGCGCCCGGCGCTCAGCAGCAAGGCGTGCTCGCTGCTCGCGGTGTCGCCGCGCCGCGTCCTTGAGCTCGGCCACTGAGCGGCTTCCCTTCTCATCCGCGGAGCCATCGCGTTCGCCGCGGAAGCGCCGCGCCAGCTCCATGCCGAGGTGCGGGTCGCCGCTGGCAAGACGAGCGAGCAACGCATCCTTCTCTTCTGCGGGCAGGCGGGTTACCCAGCCGGTCAGCTCGGCGGCGGAGGGCTCGATCCGGTCCAGCGGCTTGCTCGCCTCGGCTGCCACCGACAGCAGGTCCTCGTCGAGGCGCAGGAACTCAACGAAGCTCTGCAGCGCCGCGCTCAAAGTCGCCAGGCCCGGCGGGACGGCCGGCTCGAGCTGGTTGTCCTCCGACTCGCCCGCGTCCACGGAGAGCAGCCACGCCAGGTACAAGAGCCTCCGGTCTCCGCCGGCCAGCTCGGAGCGCACCGGGATGATCGAGCTGAGCGAGTCCTCGCCACCTTCCTCCCAGTACTCATCCTCCTTCTCGCTCGTCAGCTCGACGATCACGTGGTTCCCTGCCGTCCACGCACACGCCGAGTCGGTCGCGGCGTAACGAGACGCGGCCTCGAGGTCGAGCAGTGACGTCGGCAGCCGCAACATCAGCTGGCGGGTCCCCCAGTTGGCGAGGTACAAGAACGCGTCGAAGTACTGGGACATCAGCAGCCGCGGCTCGCCCTTGAAGTCGCCCCAGTGGTAGGTGTTGACAAGGCGCGTCGCAGTGATCCGAGCCCGCGTGGACAGCACCCGCAGCTCCTGTTGCTGGCGAGCGCCGAGTGGCCGGTCGATGGCGAGGAACTCGTAGTACTGGTACTCGCTCACGGACTGGTCACCTCCTCCTTCGAGCGGCCCGTGACGACCATAGACGCTTTCAGCGCGGTCCTGGGGACTTCGGTGGTCAACGGACAACGACCGCCCCGAGCCGGCTGCCGGCTCACGACCACGATCCGGCACTCGGGTCCCAGGACAGTCCTCTCACACTGCCCGAAACGGCAGGGTCGGCGAACGCGACAACCGCCGAGACCACCTCGGCGAACGCGGCGGGAACCCGATCCTCCAGTTGTTGCTTTCTCCTCCACGCCGCCCAGCGCGCCTGTCCGATCTCCCCGTAACCGTCGAGAACCCGGGCGAGAGGAAGCAGCTCGACCTGCCGGTGGCGGGCCACCTGGCGGACCGAGTCGGTGAGATCCGCTCCGATCAGTGCATGACGGCGGCTCAGAAGATAGACATCGGCGAAGTCCCTCCAGCGGGTGTTGACCGTGCCGCGGGCCACGGCGGTGACGATCTTCTCGGCGTGCACCATGACGAGCGGATACCCCCGTACGACGACCTCACCGCCGAGCAGGCGTGGAAGGTGCAGCTCCTGGGGTGCGGGAGTGACCGGGTCACCCACGTTGACGTCGACATGGAAATGGGGACGGGCCGTTGCCAGCTCGGCCTGCATCGTGACCCGAGCGCCGCTGTAGGCGTCCTCGTCGCGGATCACCGCTGCGGTCGCTCCGTCCACGTCGAACACCACGCCGTCGTCGAGGCGAAGGTTCGCCACCTCGCAGATGACGGTCCGGATGTTGTCCGCGTCGTTGTCGAGCGCTTGGGCCTGTAGGTCGACATCGCGGGTCGGCCGGCGTTCTCCGAAGGCAGCCAGGAGCACCCCGCCTTTCAGGACGAGCTGGTCGGCAAAGCGCGACTCGGCCAAGCGGGCGAGGAACGACTCCAGTATGTAGAGCTGCAACAGCTCGTCGACCGGGCGGCGATCGCCGCGAGCCTTGGCCCGCAGGTCGAGATAGGCCCGACCTGCCGAGGTGGCTCGGGAGGGAGGGGTCACAGCAAGACTTCCAAAGCTCGGCGCAGTGCGGGCTCGGTGCGGGGGAATTTCTGGGCCAGCTCGATCAGCTGGGCTGGGCTGCGGCCCGGGTGGCCGAGCCAGCGCCGCAGGGCCTCCCAGGCGATCTCGCTGCCTTCGAGGTGGCGAAGGCGGACGACATCGACCAGGGACCGTTCTGCCGAGTACAGCCCGATAGGCCGACGGGCACCGACGTTCAGCTCTTCGCGCCCCAGGTCGAAGGTGCGGGGGTCGAACTGGTGGATGCGAGACGGCGCCTGGAGCGCCGGGCGAGTGCTTCCTCGGGGGATGGCGATGTCGATGGCGGCCGGAATGGCATCGATCAGGCCGTGGCGCGCGAGCGCGGTCTCCAGGCACAGCGTGGCGAGCGGGACTCGCTCGGCAATCTCGATCAGATCGGAGTCGGCGGGCGGCGCGTCGGCCCAGCGGTAGACGCCGCCGCCGAGTGCGATGATCTCCCCGCTGTCGCGCAAGGCGTACAGGCGCCGGTCACCGACAGCTGCCTGCTTGGCCTCGCCGTAGGTGAACGTGTCACCCAGCTGCTCTCGGAGATCCGGGACTCCTGGCGTCCTCATGGAAGGAAATCATACTCAGATACCGCCTACCTGGGTAGGATTGCCTTCAGCCGGCCAGAGGGGGAGGCGTCAAGGCAGCTCCAGCCGCCGGCTCAGCCGTACGACCTGTCGGAGGACTGGCCCGGCTCCTGCCGGGGGCACCATCGGAAAACCCCGCCTGACCAGGTCAAAAGTCCGGGCCGGGCGCGATGCGATCGATGTCATGTTGTCGAATTCGCATCCTCGACCAGCCGGGAATACTTGACTACTTGCCCCTGAGGAAGTCCACCCAAGGTCTTTGTGGGGTAAGGGTTTCTCGGTTGGGAATCTACGTCTGGGGGGGTCGAGTTCTGCGATGTGGCCCTAAGCTCTTTTGCGAGAAGGGATCTGGGTCATTGTGCTGCGTCGACCGGTTGAACCCAGGGACGCTGCACCCAGCGCTCGCCGACTTAGTCACGCCGTCGGCGGGCCAGCGGCTCCGACGGGCCGTGAGAACCTTCGCTAGATTCAAAGTCACCTGCGACCTATCCGCGAACGCGGTCACATTTGGATTGGACCTTGCAGACGCGTCGGACGAATTGGGTGCGGCTCTCTCGGAGTGACGTATGCAAGACGTCATGTTCAGGATGAGGGACAGTCGATCGCCTGAGCCGTTGCCGCACAGATCGCCCGCAACGTATGAGGAGCCGCCCTGCCGACTCGTCGCACCAATCTCGCTCGGGGCACGAGCTGGAGGTTGTCAAGGTTCACCACGCACGGTCGTTTTACACCGTCGTCTTCGGAGAGCTCGACCTCGGTGCTGAGGCCACGGATCGTCGACGTGACCGGACCGACGATCACCGAATGCAGCACTCGTCCCATGGGATCGCGGGTCAGCACGACCACCGGCCGACGCTTGTCGAGCTCAGCAAGCCAGATCTCGCCACGCCGGGCCGCAGGATCGCTCACCCGTCCTAGGGCCACTCGGCATCCCAGTCGGTGTCGTCGGCGAGATCGTCCCAGTCGGGGGACGACGCGCCGAGCGCCGCCTCCTCGTCGGTCGGTGGGGTCCCGGCATACGCCTTCAGATCGTTGCGCAACCGGTGCCGGCGGATGAGCTCTGAAAGCGCGACGTCGATGGCGGCCGATGCCGAGGGTACGCCGAGCATGGCGCGCGCTTCGGAGAGCTTCTCCCGATCAACGGTAATGGTCGCCTTCTCTCTCGCCATATCACAGATACTACCAATTATCGGTAATGATCTCTCCTGGAGCGGGCATTCCCCGCCCGGAGCCGACAATCGGGGCGGGAGCGGGCATCGTGGGCGTACTTCGGACCGGGAACCGGCTGGTCGAGAGCCACTTCGACGCCTCCAGGAGAGCCGCACCTGGACGAATTAGGCGCAATATGCGGGGTAGCGCGCCGGGTCTGTGAGCAAGGCTGGCCGGTGCTCGTCGCGCTAGCAGGACTTCCGGGCCTGCCAAGGTTCCTCTCCGAGGCGAAGTCCTACGCCGAACGACTTTTCACCGACACCAAGATCGAGCAACTCCATCCCGGTGCCGCAAAGGCGGCGATCGTGACCCCTGCCGCTGCGGTAGGCGTGGAATAGCAGAGCGCTGCGGTGGATCGGATCGTTCGTGACACGCGTGGCTATCCCTACTTCCTACAGCAATACGGCTAGGCCAGCGGATCGGGTGAGGTGGCAGAACGCCTCGGCAAAAGCAAAGTCTCGCTTCTCGGCCCAACCTAGTGCCGCGTCAGGCAACCTTTGCGCGCAATGAAACGGCACGAAGTGTCTCGTCGTCTTTGTGGCGGTTTCGCCAGGCGATGTAGCGGCGGATCATCGAGTTCTGCTCGTCGTGGTTGCGGTGGTCGGTGCCGTTGAGCGCAAAGTACCGCAACGCCGTGAAGTGGCACTCGATCCGGTTCAGGTAAGAGGCGTTCGTGGGCACGTACGCCAACTCCACGTTGTTCACCGCGGCCCAGTCCCCGACCCGGCTGTCCTTCTTCGTCGACAGGTGCGGGCTGAAGTTGTCCATCACGATCGCGATGCGCACCTCAGGCGGGTACAGCGACCGCAGATAGCGGCAGAACTCGAGGAACGTGGTGCGCTTCTTGTTCACCTTGATGTGCCCGTACAGCCGGTCACGGTTCATGTCGAGCGCCGCGAGGAG
>Ga0080006_1219990_pt1 | contig 93035 bp, 88 predicted proteins | sample RS3BMetagenome_FD_69209 | JGI IMG/M metagenome (GOLD analysis project Ga0080006, IMG submission 69209) | Ferric oxide microbial mat and aquatic microbial communities from Rainbow Spring, Yellowstone National Park, USA - RS3B (SPADES... ... | reverse complement strand
CGACGCCTGCGCAGTCTGGTGAGTGAACTCAAGGAACTCTCACTACGAGCCGTGAGTCAAACGGAAAATTGGGAACTACGAAAATGACGAGATATCACTCACCCGATGTGCGGAAAGGGAGATGTGATGCCCGTTTACCGGCTATTCGCGAGGCGCTTCGGAGGAGATGGTCAGTGCCTCGAGTAGCAGGTAAACGGGCATTAACCGGAGCGACGAAGGAGCGGTCTAAACGCCTTTAGCCGGTTAAGGAGAGGACAGTGCAACAACCGAGAGAGATTGATGTCGACGAGAGCCAGCAGATCGTGGTACGTGTCGCTGGGATCGACGTGGCTAAATCGACAGGGATGGTGTGTACCCGGGTTCCTCACGGCAGTGTTGCGGACAGACGGGTGACTAAGACCTGGGAGGTCAAAGCGACCACCAAGGGTCTGGTCGAGTTGGGCGACTATCTTGTCGGCGCCCGGATCGAGCGGGTTGTGTTGGAATCGACGTCGGACTATTGGCGTGGTTTCTTCTACATCCTCGAGGCTGCCGGCGTGGAGGTGTGGCTGGTCAACGCGAAGCAGGTTAAGAACGTGCCGGGACGAGCCAAAACGGACAAGCTCGACGCTGTGTGGTTGGCGAAGCTCACCCGTTCATGGTCCCGTAGGGCAGCCAGCGCTTCGACGTGGCCGTTGTGCCGGTACCAGCACGCGGGGATCGGATGGTGGTCGAGGTGGGGATAGCGCGTGACCAGGTCCTCTACCCACTCGCGCAGTTCGCCCCATTCAGCCTCCACATCCCCGCCCGGTATGCCAGGCCAGAACGTCGGGCCGACCAGATCGTCCAGGTACAACGCCATCGTGATGTCCTCCCGACGGTTGCGGAGCAGGTCTCGGGTGAACGTTGAACCGACGAGGTCGGAACAACGAACGGATGGGGGTGAAGGAAGTCGAGGCCATTGTGGTGCTCTCCAGCGAGAGTTGATTCGCGGAGAGGACTCACCACCCACGGAGGGAGGGGAGCGCCCAAGGGACACTCGTGTCCCGAGCACGTCTTGAGGCCGGTGGTCACGCTTCACGGGCGTTGACCGTTGCCGGAATATGGCGCTACACTGTGTACGCAAAGGAGACACAATGGCTAAGGTGAAGAGCATCGGCGTCCGTGAGTTCCGCAACAACGCCAGCACATACCTCTCTGGCTCGGAGACGATCGCCGTCAACCGGCATGGGAAGGTGATCGGGTTCTACATCCCCCTTGAACGTGACGAGGACGAGGTCCGGCGTGCCGTCGCCAAGCTCGGCGCTGCCGTCGGTCAGGTCCTTGAAGAGACGGGCATGACCGAAGAGGAGCTGGCGAAAGTGTTCGACCTGCGCCAGCCCATGCCTGAATGATCATCGTTGCCGGTGCCAGCGTTCTCGTTGGCGAGTTACTCCGGGAGCGAGGCCGGGACCTCATCCTCCACCCTCGGGTGCAGCTCGTGGTCGCTGAGCATCAGTGGAGCGAGGCTTCCCACGAACTGGAGCGGCGGCTGTCCATCATGGAATCAAGGGGTCGCATCTCTCCTCAGCGCCGGGCCACCCTCGAAGCAACTGTGCGACACCTCGTCGACGTCCAAGGTATCGAGATCATCTCTCGGAGTGCCTACGAGCAGTTTGAGGAAGTTGCTCTCCGTCGTGTCCCACGGGACCCCAACGACTGGGCTCCAGTCGCACTCGCCATGGCGCTCGACGCCGGCATCCTGACCGGGGACCACGACTTCCTCGGCTGTGGCTGTCCCACCTGGACGGTCGAGACGCTTCGAGTGGAGCTGGGAGAGCCATGAGGGAGGGATTCACCGGTCCCGAGATCAGCCAACCCGTCAACCGCTACATCGGTGTGGCCGGTGGCTACCCCGGACTCCCAGATCGCTCAGCCTGCACCTTGCCGGGGTCGACCCGACGTACTTCGCGCAGCTCGAAGCTAACCCGCTGCACGAAGGAGCGATCTACCCGTGACGCGCAGATGCCCCGGCTCCCTGTGAATTCCGGCGGGCGGACCGAGGCACCACTTCCGGATGCTCAGCGCACCCAGCACCCCCAAGTATCGCAGCTTCCGAAGGCGCTCGCCCACCTTCAAGTTCGACGTTCTGACTCCAGACCTCCTGGCATAACATCTCTCGTCCCTGGTCAAAGAAGTGCTTCCAGACAGGCCGTGACAAAATCCATGTGGGGTGACCCAGGCGATAATTGTGGCCCACAAGTCGGTGAGTTCCATCGGTCGGTGCACGGTTCCGGTCATGATGACCGGTGCCAACCGACACCAACCGATGGAACTCACCGTCCAGGGCTTGCCCTATGAGGCTGCCCGCGCGGATGCCCAACTCCACGTCGCCAGATCGAGACCGGCTCCCGGGTAGCTAAGCGACGCTGCGTCAGCGTTTCGATCTTCGGTTCACTACCGGAAGGTCTACCTCACTTCGACATCTGCTCCGCTTCGGCGCGGGAGTTCGCTACCAGCTACCGGCTGGGAAGTCTCCGAGCATCGACCAAGTCGTCGATGATCTGGAAGTCACCGATGTTCTCGGTAAGGAGCGGCACTCCCTCCACTTGGGCGGTGGCTGCGATGGCGAGATCGATCTGGCGCCGTCTTGGGTTGCCCCCACGGCGGGCTACCGCTGCGGCAAGTTGACCCCAGACCCGGGCGACCTCGACGCTGACAGGTAGCGGATCGAACGTTGCCTCGACCACCGAAAGTCGGGCGGTTCGCCGCGCCCGCTCGTCGTCGTCATCGGCAACGAGTACACCAAAGAGCAGTTCGGTTATCGAGACGACGCTGATGGCGGCCACGACGTCGTCGGGCGGGGGGAGGTCCCCGATGAGCACCGAGGTGTCGAGTAAGGCCCTCACGAGGCGAACGGATCGATGACGCCTGCCGGCAGTCGATCGAGGTCGGAGCCCAGCCCTCGCGGTGCTACTCCCCGCCAGATGTCAGCCAGTGTGGCACCACTTACCCAGCGGCGGCGATGCACGGGGCCCAACTCGGCAACGGGACGACCGGCGACCGTCACGGTTAGGGTCTCTCCGGCCTCGGCCCGACGGAGCACCTCGCCGACGTGGTTACGCAGCTCTTTCTGTGCTATCTGGCTCACACTAACGACGGTAGCAGAACTACTACCATATGGACTCCGAAAGGCGCTGCGTTCCCGTGGCGTCGAGGTGGCTCGTCGGCGCCCGACCTTGTCGACCGACGCGGTCACTTACACCCATCCGTTGGGAATGTTTACATGTGGAGCGCCCAGCACGACGCTGCCGCCGCGTGCTCCCGTGAAGCCGAAGGCAGGAGCCGGTCACAGCCGGGACTTCGACGACCAGGTCGCCTGGTTGGTGACCCACACCGCCAAGTCGGCCCTGGTCGAGCTGTTGCGCGTCGCGTGGCGGACCGTCGGGTCGCTCATCAGCCGGGTGGTCGCATCTCGGGCGGCCGGAGCGGATAAAGTCGATGACCGCTCAGCCGGCGTCTTTGGCAGTGGCAACTGCACCCGGTGACCGGTCTTCGCCTGCACCACCGACTGCTGGTTGCCCGGCCGGTCGAGATCGGAGAAACCGAGCCGTTTCACGTCGATGCCCCGCAGCCCGAGCCTGGTGATCAGCAAGATGATGGCGTAGTCCCGTTTGCCGCTGGGGTTGGCACGGTCGACCGCCTCGAGGATCTTGGTCACCTCGCCTGGCTCCCACACCGAGGGGATCCTGGCCTGGTCGGCGGCCAGTTTGCCCACGGTTCGGGAATACCGGAGCAGCACCGCCCCATGGATTGCCAAGCCTTCGAGCATCTGGGCGACGCGGAACAGGTACACATCGGTCGGCTTGAGCGTGCCGGCCTCTTCCTTGGCGAAGAACCCACCGCAGACCATATCGACCCAGGCCATCGCCACGTCGAGCGAGAACTCCCCCACCCCGCTGGACGCGAAGAAGCGCTCGAGGCGACGCCAACAGCCCCGCTACCACACCATCGTCGAGGGCTTGCAGCCCAGACAGACCAGCTCGGCATCCAGCCCAGACACCAGATCGGACGCAGCAACTATGACAGCGACCTCCAATCACGAAGGCCCGTTACCGTGCCGAGCCACGTGACCAGAGTGCCCCCGGACTATGCGCAGTGCTCGACCACCGCCACCGTCCCTACCAGCGGCAACGCCCGCCTGCCGTCCATAACCCAGCGCTGTTCATAGGGCCGGATCTTGTCACCGCTTCTGGCCAACATCGCCCTGTCGGTCCTGGACCAGTTCGTCGCCGGAGGCGACGGAGGGCCAAGCTCGACGCAGGCGGAGCAGCCCAGGAACGCGACGGCTGCCAGTTCCGCCGGATCTACGGCGTACTTAGCTCCTGGAAGCTCAACGGTCGAAGTAGCAGTGGTGACGGGTGTTCCTCCTACTGGTAGGGCACCCAGCCAAACCCGACCTCGCAGCCGCTTTATCCGAACGATTAACCCTATGGTAGTAAGCGTGCGTTTGAGGTAAAGACGGGATAAGCTGTGAATGCGGCATCGTTGCTCAAGATCCTGGCGACGCAGACCTGAGCGAAGTGCTCGGGAGGCGCTTGTAGGAGAGGAGCAGTGGACATGGCGATACCACAAGACGCTGCGCCGCCGTCCGAGCTGGCCGCAAACCAAGGGCCATCGAGCCAGGTTGCTTGCATGACCTCACCGCCTTTGGGTCTCACGGAGTGGACCGTGGGCTCGTCGGTGGTCGTTTCGGTCACCGGAGAGCTCGACATCGCCACGACCGCCCGGCTGTCCGACGCGCTCGGTGCGGCGTTACGCCGCGGTGTCATGGGGCTGGTCTGTGACCTGAGCGGCGTGGGCTTCTTGGATGCAGCCGGGGTGACGACGCTGTTGATGGGCCGACAGCGCGCCATCGCCTGTCACACCTGGTTTGATCTCGTCTGCCCGCAGCCGTTTCCCCGTAAGGTCATCGCGCTGGTCGGCTTCGACGCTGCGTTCAACGTCTACGACCGTCTGGCCGAGGCAGTCGACGCCCAAGTACGACACGTCTACCGGCCCGGGCTGACCACTACGCCGCAAGCCCGTGACCTGTGACCGTGTCTGATGCGTGGACGATCGTCGAGGTGGCGCCTTGGACGTCGGCTGGCAGTGCTTGTGACGACCGTCACTTCTGTAGGTTGGTTGAGTGTGGTTAGATGGGACTATGAGGTCATCGACGAATGACGATAAGATCGTATTGGAGGGGGCGGAGTCGGGTGGCGCCTGGGTTCGGGATTTTCACCCCGGGTGGTTCGGGGCGGTGATGGGCACCGCGGTGATCGGGGTGATCGCTTCGGGGAACCCGGGGCATTTCCATGCGCTGGCGACCACCATGAAAGACCTCTCGATCGGGGCGACCGCGCTCGGCGCAGCCCTTGGCGTGCTCATCGCCGTGCCGTATCTCGCCCGCTGGATCATCTACCCGGCTGCTGCGTGGGCCGACATGCGCGACCCGATGGTGGGGCCTTTGCATGGGACGTTCCCCGGGGGGGTTCTGGTTCTCGCCGTGGCGGTCTCGACGGTCGGGCCGCAGGTGCTGCCCGTCCACTCGGTGCCGACCGTCGTCGAGGTGCTCGCAGCGATCGGCATCCCCCTCGCTCTGGCCATCAGTCTGCTGTTCGCCTACTTGCTGTTCACCTTGGAGCTGCCCGACCCCCGGGTGGTGAACGGCGGCTGGTTCATCCCCCCGGTGGTCACCATCATCGTGCCCGTGGTCCTCGTGCCGCTCTTATCCCAGGTGGGGCCGTCAGCTGCCCGGTTGCTGCTGTTCACCGGGTACGCGTTCTGGGGGGTCGGGTTCGTGTTGTTCCTGCTCGTGATGGGACTGCTCCACGACCGTCTTGTCACCCGGGAGCTGCCCGCCGCGGCGATGGCGCCGTCGTTGTGGATCGTGCTCGGCCCGGTCGGCGTGGGCGCTGCCGCGCTACTCGACCTGGCCCGTGTCGCCCCGTCGGTGCTCGGTCCCAACGCTGCTTCGATCGGGACGCTCACCCTGGTCGGGGCGAGCATACTGTGGGGTTTCGGGGCTTGGTGGCTGCTGGCTGTCATGGCGTTGCACGGCCGCTACTTGCACCGTGGCGGAATCCCTTACGGGATTGGATGGTGGGCGTTCACTTTCCCGCTCGGCGCGCTCACCTTGGCCACCTCATCGCTGGCGAACGCATGGAAGCTGCCGATCGTCAGCGACATCGCCCTCGGCTTGTTCGTCGGACTCGTGGTGCTGTGGTTGATAGTGACCGCCGGAACCATCGGCTCCGTGGCGACCGGCAACGCCTGGGTGAGACCGTCGGCCCCGAAGATGACCTCGCCCGGCACGGCACCAGCAGATCCGGCTTCGGGCTCGCCCGTTATCGATGTTGCTGACGCGACCTCCGCTGCCGGCGGGGCGCCCCGAAGCGGCGGCGGTTAGTGCCGGCGAGGATCGCGGGGGCGGTGACGCGGCCGGTTGAGCTTAACCGTTGGCTCGCCCGGGCCGTGCTGGCAATCGTGGCCGGCCTGATTCCGTGGACCGCGTACCTGGCGTGGAGCCTCCCCGGGCATTTCCGGGCGCATAACTGGCGGCTGGCCTGGGTCGGCTTCGACGTTGGGCTGATCGTGGTGCTCGCCTACACGGCCTGGGCGGCGTGGGCGCGACGTCAGATTCTCGCTCCGACAGCGATCGTGGCTGCGACCATGCTGATCTGCGACGCGTGGTTCGACGTCAACACCTCCTTCGCCACCAAAGGCGAGGCGCTCACGATCGTCACCGCCCTCGGGGGGAACCTGCCCCTCGCGCTTGTGTTCATCCTGCTTGCCCGGCGGATCATGCTCCGCAGCGCGGCGGCGCTCGCCGAGGCCCGAGGGACCGACGACCGACCCCGTCACGCTCGCGACGTCACCATGCCCTTCGACACCACCTGGCACGACGACACGACGGGGCTCCGAGTCCAACCGGGCCCGGTTCGTGACTCCCAGGAGCAGGGCTCAGACGACAGCCGCTGCGGCCTTGGCGGTCCAGCGGGGACGGAGAGGAGCGACGATGGACGGACATGACGTTGATGTAGTAGTGGTCGGTGGTGGAGGAGGGGGTTATCCGGCGGCCTTTCTGCTCGACCGGGCCGGGAGGCGGGTGGTGATGGTCGATCCGATCGGGAACCTGGGCGGCGACTGCCTGGCCGAGGGGTGCGTGCCTTCCAAGGCGGTTAGAGAGACGAGCCTTCGGCGCGCCCGCGCCCGGCACCAGGGGGTGTTCGGCCTGCGTGGCGGGACTCCGGATGTCGACTGGCCCGGTGTGCTCGCTCACAAGGATCACGTGCAGAGGACCCGGTACGCCCAGCACAGCGCCGAGCTTGCTAGCTCGAAGATCCGTTTCCACACCGGCCATGTCCGGGTTGTCTCCGACAACAGCGTTGAGGTGGTCGAGGCGTCGGGCGCAGCCGTGCGCTACCGGTTCAGCGACTTGGTGCTTGCCACAGGCTCGGCCCCGTCGCGTCTGGCGGTCCCTGGTGCGGAGCTGGCAGTCACCTCCCACGACTTGTTCCGCCTCGACGCTGACATCGGCTTCCCGGCCCGCCCGGTGATTATCGGCGGTGGCTATATCGGCGTGGAGGTGGCCTCGATGCTGGAAAACCTCGGCGCGAGCCCACTGATTCTCGAGGCGACACCTGAGGTGCTCCCCGGTTTCGACGCCGAGCTCACCGAGGGACTGCACCGTGCGCTCGCCGGCCGGGTCGAGATCCGCACCGGGGCGTTCGTCACCGCCGTCGAGCGCTCGGGAAGCGGCTACCGGGTCGGCGCCGAGGACGCGGCGGCTACAGGCGACGTGGTGGTGATGGCGACGGGCCGCCATGTGGTGCTGCCAGAAGGGGTCGACCAGCTCGGTCTCGATCCGGTCGCCCCTCCGACGGTCGACTGTCAGCTGCGGACCTCCAACCCGCACGTCTACGCTCCTGGCGACGTGAACGCGAAGAGCATGCTCTTCCACTCGGCGGTGCGTCAGAGCCTGGTAGCCGGCCATGTGATCCTCGCCGGTGGCCAGGCGGTCGACGCCATGAACTTCGAGGCGGTGCCGATGACGGTGTTCACCGAGCCAGAGGCGGCCCATGTCGGGCTAACCGAGCGTCAAGGCTGCGAACGGTTCGGCGACGTGGAGGTCACCCGCTACGACTACCGGGTCGACGCCCGCGCTCAGATTCTCGATGAGACCGACGGTTTCATCAAGCTGGTGTGGGATCCGCCCTCGACGCGCCTTGTGGGCGCGCAGATCCTCGGTGCCGACGCCGCCCAGCTGATCGCTCCTCTGGCCCTGGCAGTAAATAGCGGCGCGAGCGCGGCGACGCTGGCCGAGGTCGCCTTCCCCCACCCGATGATCTCCGAAGGGATAAACAAGGCTGCACGGGCGTTTCGGGCCTGAGCAGCTTCGGTGGAACTCAGGCCCCGAAGGGGATCGCCGGCTCGCCGCCGGCGCCGACGGCGACCACGACCACCTCGTCGAAGTCCCCCATGGTGGCCGGAGACCAGCGCCCGCTCCCGGTCGAGGAAGTCGTCGTACTCATGGGGGTCGGAGAGGTCTTGGATCTGGCCGATCTTCGCCTTTTGTTGGCTGTCGGAGATCGCTTCGGTCCTCCCCTGGCGGATCGCTTTCAACGTCTCGGTGGTGGAAAGGGGCGAGCGACGATGGAGATGGTCTTGCGGACCCCCAGGGAGCACACGAGGGGATGCAAGAACTGGGATCGCACGTCGATTCTCGGCCAGTTGTTGACCCGGCACACGGCTGAACAGCCCGAGTCGAAGCGGAAGCGATCCCAGTGCTCCGATGGACGGCTTCAAGAAACAAACGCAGAACGGTATTTCTCGGCGTCCGCAGCATGCCCGAGACCGGGACGCTTTGCCTCGACCCTGATCGCCCAATACACGTGTGACCCAACATGGATCAGCCGTCGCCTTGAAGTAGCTGCCTCAGTCGGCCTTGAAGTACTTCGTCTTGGTCGTCGGAGAACGCGATGTCGACTACCTTCCGGCGGCTTGTAGGTCCTCGGACCAAGGTGACGCTTTGTGGCGGCACACCCAGAGACTTTGCTACAGCCTTCAGCGCGGCTCGAGTCGCTCTGCCTTTTTCGGCCCGCTCGGCGACGCGTACAACGAGTGCGCCGTCGTGGCTTCCACCTACTGCATCCCTCAGGGCATTTGGTCGAACAATGATCTCCAAGCGCACGAGTCCAGTGTGTCCCCAAAAGTAAGGGTGCGACGACTTGAGAGCCCATCACTTACCGCCGGCACGCAAGATGCGTGCGGAGCGTACCGGGATAACGATCTGAGCTTTTCTTCGGCTCTTCCCGAAGTTTCTCCTGAATAGTCCTCGGATACGCACTTTTGACCGACGGTCAGCGTCTGTCAAGGCTCATCTCCCAGACCTATCTGGGCAAGGCGACCGTCGTCGAGGCCGCTGTGGCGGGGGCTACGTCGATGCCCGATCGCTCACGTCATCTCGTGTTCCCGAAGACGTAACCGCCGCCATCGGCCGGGTGCCGCACGAGTGTTCACACAGCAAGTCCGGGCCTTGGTGACCGCTGGGTGCCTTGACCAGCCCGTAACCATTGTGTTCGAAGGCCAAACCCGCGCTGGGCCCGCCGAAGCCGACGAAGATGGCGTGGAGGTCGTTCACGCGCCGGGTGGAGGAGACGACACGATCGCAAGCGTCGCCGAGAGCAACCGTGGAGCCGTCGTTGTGACCGCCGATCAGACAGAAGTGAGAACGACGGCCAGTACGGAGGTGCTGGGGTCCCGGGGATCTGCGCTGTGCCCGGCATAGCGCGGTTTCGCAAACCGTGGCCCGAGACGTACAGCTCGCTGACCCCGGTCAGGCAGGCGTTAGACACGGGCGCGATCTGCCATCTCGATAGAGCTCTCTGGCCGGGGGCCCTGAGTGCCATCTGCTTCGGGGAGGGTCGATGCTGCAAGGGATGTTTTGCAGTCAAGCCGGCACCGTGCTCACATCTACCCTCGGTTTGCGGCGTCGGCGCAGGTTGGGAAACCCTCAAGGCTAGAGTTTGAATATGTCCTGGCGCGAGCGACCACCCTTTCGAGCTGACCATGTCGGCAGCCTGCTGAGACCCGGCGAGGTGCTCCTGGCTCGTGAGCAGCACGCCGCCGGAGTCATTTCCACCGAAAGGCTGACTGAGATTGAGGATGACGCCATCCGCAAGGTAGTCAGGATGCAGGAGGATGTGGGACTTCAGACCGCCAGCGATGGAGAGCTCCGCCGGGCATCTTGGCACATGGACTTCATCTACCAACTGGGAGGCGTTAGCCGAGCGTCGGATAGTTTGAAGGTGCAGTTTCATAACGAGCAGGGAACTATCGAGTTCACTCCGGCGGCTCTGCAGGTCGACGGCCGGATAAGCCTGGAGAAGCCCATCTTCGCCGATGCGTTCACCTTTCTCCGTGACACCGTGACTTCGACCGGGTCGGCCCTGACTCCGAAACTGACCATCCCCTCTCCCAGCATGGTTCACTACAGAGGCGGGCGGGCCGTGATCGACCCCAACGTCTACCCTGACATAGACGAGTTCTGGTCGGACCTTTCATCTGCCTACGCTGCTGAGGTGTCAGCTCTCGCCGATCTGGGATGCACTTACCTCCAGCTTGATGATACCAGCCTCGCCTACCTCAACGATCCTAAGCAGCGTCAGATGCTTTCAGATCAAGGCGCTGAAGCTGAAGTCCAGCACCTGCGTTACATCAAGCAGATCAACGCCGCCCTGGCCGGCCGTCCTGACTCGATGACCGTAACGACCCACTCGTGTCGCGGCAACTTCCGCTCCTCGTGGGTGGCGGAAGGCGGCTACGACTTTGTCGCTGAAGCCCTCTTCAATGAGCTGGAGGTGGACGGCTTCTTTCTCGAGTTCGACGACGAGCGTTCCGGCGGTTTCGAGCCTCTCCGGTTCGTCCCCGAGGGGAAAATGGTCGTGCTGGGTTTGGTCACGACCAAGCATGCAGAGCTGGAGTCGAAGGACGAACTGAAGCGGAGAATAGAGGAGGCATCCCGGTACGTGCCGATTGACCAGCTTTGCCTGTCACCTCAGTGCGGTTTCTCCTCGACTCTTGAAGGTAACCTGCTCACATTTGACGACCAGGTAGCAAAGCTGCGTCTTATAACCGAGACGGCTCGGGAGGTCTGGGGGTAACCTCGGTGCTTGGAGCTGCAGGCCCTCATCTGGCTGCCCTCGTTTCGACGAACACTGCCAATCCGGGGAGGCGGCGGCTTCGAACTAAGGACGTCAAGTTCGTTCGACGTCCGCGGTCGAACATTCCGAGTCGTGGTTCCATCCGGTGAAACGCGGTGACGGGTACAGGTTCGCGCGGCCGGACCGACGGAACCTACTCACGGCAGGTTTTGGTCAGCCAGGGAATCCCACTCGATCTCCGAGCCTGAAGCTTTGCGCCCTACGGCCGACAGCGTCGACACGGCCGACGATTTCGTGGCCTGGGGTGACCCGCTTACGACGCTGGGCCAGGTCACCCTCAGCTAGGCGTAGGTCGGTCTGGCGTACCCTGCAAGCGCTCGGAGCTAGGTGCACCAGCCGCCACGTTCGACGGAGCCGAACAACTCCGGCCATTTTTACCATCCTAGGCCACGAAGCCGAGGCTACCCGGCATGCGGAGACTTAACGCCAGCTCCGGTGAGAGCCACGAGAACCTCGCCCGGATCCTCGCGATGCCACCCTTGGACAGCGGCGTAGCCTACAGCCGCGGTCGGCTCAACGTCGACCCCCCGACTGAGCAGCACAGTGCGCGCTCGGAGGATATCGTCTTCGTCCACGACCAGCAGATCTCCTCCGGTACGCTCGATCGCCCGTATCATCTCGTCGAGGCGCCCCGGGCTTGGGATGGCGATACCCTCGGCGACCGTCTCGGTGAAATTGGGGAGAGCGACTCCTCTCGCCTTGCCTATAGGTGAACAATTAGATGCTTGCACTGCAAACAGGCGGGGCGAGCGCTCGACGAGTCCGGCGTTGACGAGCTCTGCGAAACCGAGGGCAGCCCCGAGTAGCAGAGTGCCGTTGCCGGCTGGTATCACTACAGCGTCGGGCAATCGTCCGGCAAGCTGCTCGTAGCACTCAAACGCGAAGGTCTTGGTCCCATGATGAAAGAAAGGGTTGTACACGTGGCTGGCGTAGAAGGCTCGCGTTTCCTCCACCGCTGATTGCGCAGCTTGAGCCGTGTCGGCGCGCGATCCCGTGATTCGCCGAACGGCGGCACCGTAAGCCTTCAGCTGTGAGACTTTCGCTGGCGATGTCGACGACGGGACGAACACCTCGGTTGCGATCCCCGCTCGCGCAGCGTACGCGGCGATAGACACCCCGGCGTTCCCGCTGCTGTCAGCGATCATCCTCCTCACCCTCAGATCGCTCGCAGCCGAGACGAGCAGCACCGAACCGCGGTCTTTGAACGACAAGGTCGGCATCACGAAGTCGAGCTTTAGTAGGATTCCTGGCGAGTCTTGAACAATCGGCGTTAAGCCTTCCCCCAGACTGATCTGTTTCCAGCTTTCTCCGGATCCAACTACTGGCAGCGCACGATGGTAACGCCAGAGGGACCAAGGCTGGTCAGAGAGACTTGGCGTACCTTTAAAGGAGGGCGCGCCTTCAAGCGTGAACACACCGCCGCACGCACAGCGCCATGCCATCTCTTCGAGGCCGTACGTTCGTTCGCAAACCCCGCAGCGAAAACCGACCGTCACGGACAGCGTCGTCCCAGCGTGTCGCGCGAGTACGTCACGAGAAGACTTTAAATGAATATATACATGGCAGGCGATCGTGCTAGGTGAAGCCAACGTTGTTGGTTTCAACTGAACACTGCTAGAGCCACTATAGCTGTGAACTGTACTTTCCTAGCGACTCTGACGTTTCTAGACGATCTGCCAGCGACGACGGAACAGAAGGTTGGGGTTCGAGCTCTGCTCGGGGCGCCAACAAAGCCCAGCTCACCGCCGACCCGCTCGGCTCGACGCCCGGTAGGTCCGCCACGGAAAGTGATCAGGGGATGCTCGTCCCAGCGCACTCCTTCGTCGGCGTAGCGGCGCTACCGATCCGAGAGGGTCTCTCCTGCTGCTCGCGCCAGCAGGCGAGGACGTTGGTCCAGGCTGTTCTCCACAGGCCCGGACACGTTCTCGGAGTCGACCCATTGTCCACCGGCGAGGATTCCTGGGAGCGGCGGCCTCCGAGCCGGCGGCAGGGGATGGGTAGGTGGGCACCATCCGCCCGGAAGTTTTGGGCCGCTCCCGTCCCCGCTTCGAGTCGCTTGTCCTCTAGGAGGCCATAGTCACGGCGGTCCCAGCGCCGTGAGCGCCCGCTAGGCGCATGACGACGGCGGCGGCCGCTACGTCCTCTGCGGCGTGCCCCGTGGACTTGAATACCGTCACGCTTTCAGCACTGGCCCGGCCACCGGACCGCCCGGCCAGGACGTCGCCCACTTCGGTGAGCGACTCTGGATCGGCTCCTTGTAGTTCGACCGCTCCCGCCGGTGGCGGGGCGGTGGCGGCCCGGCTCTCCACGAACAGCTGGGCCCGGCTCAGCAGGGCGGCGGGTAGTTCAGGCCCGCTGCCCACCGAGCTCACGTGTGTACCAGATCCGATCCACTCGTCGGCCAGGACGGGTTCGGCGGCGTCGGTGCAACAGCAGACCAGGTCGGCGCCCTCAACCGCCTCGGGCACCGATGCCGCCGCCACGGCGCCGGTATGGCGCTCGGCGAGGTCCACTGCCCGGGGGAAGTGGCGCGACGCGATCCGGATGTCGCCCAGCGCCATCAGATGGGTGAAAGCCTCGAGATGGGCTTCGGCTTGGACGCCGGCGCCGATGATCGCCATCGACGTGGCCCGCGGGCGAGCTAGAACCCGGGCGACCAGAGCGGCGGTCATGGCCGTGCGGATTGCGGTGATGTACGTGGCGCCCATCACCGCGCGCGCAGCGCCGGTCACCTCGTCGAACACGGCGATGAGCGCCTGATGGGCGGGCCTGCCAACCTGTGGATTTTGCGGGTAGACGCTGACTAGCTTGGCAGCTAGACCCAGTCCCGGGACGTATCCGGGCATGGTGCCGAGGAGACCGCTCGGGCTGCGGGCCGCGATACGCCCCGGCACTGACACCGAGCCTTCGCTCAGCGCGATCAGGGCTAGCTTCAGCGCCTCGGCCAGGTCATCCAGGACCAGCACACCGCGGACGTCATCTTCGCTCAGCACAAGCAATTCGGGCACGCCCAATCGTCGCACATCGTCGTGCTTCCCAGGCCCGGCGGTCACGAGCCGACAAGCTCCCGACCGGAGGTGCCCAGTGCCGGCGTTGGTGGATACGGTCTGGGAGCCTATGGGGTCGGTCTGGCTGAGTGAAATAGGATGACTCGCTGCGAGGTTTCGTTCCTGGGGGAGTGGTCACGTAGCTCGAGCGCTCCGTCTGGTATGGCGCGTGGCAGTCTGAGAGACCATGGACATCCCGACGATCGTCACCGATCGACGGCGGCCTCGCCGCTGGGTTGCAGCCCATCGGGAGCCGTTCGCGGCGATGAACTCCGAGCCCGAAGCGATGGAACACTTTCTCTGCACCCTGAGCAGAAACGAAAGCGACGAACTGGTCGAGCGGATAGTGGCTGGCTTCGAGGCGAACGGTTTTGGGCTTTGGGCCCTTGAACTCGCCGACGCCGGGGGCTTCATCGGTTTCACGAGCCTGTCCGTCCCAGGCTTCAAGGGGCCGCTCACGCCGGCGATGGAGGTCGGCTGGCGGCAGGTCCGCTGGGCGTGAGGCAACGGCTACGCCACCGAAGCGGCTGCCACCGACATAGTGGCCGGCCGAGTAGCTCCAGGTTCAACGTCGCCGCACCCGATGCGGACAGCGCAGAGCTGCATCTTGACACCCTCGACGGTGTCACTATCGAACGCGTCACCTTCCGGGTCACCAGGAGTGAGGCGCTACCTGGCGCTCTCGACATCGACAACCCGCCAGGCCGGCCCGACCTCTCGGCCAAGATTGACATCACGCTACGACCCTTGTGGCTTCAGGGGGAGACGTTGCGGAGATCCCAGTCCCGCTACACCGGGGCTGCGAGTTCGAGATGCCATCGCCGCGCCGTCGGAAGGGTACGCGGGTCCGCCCTAGAACCCCGTCGGGAACTCATTCGCATGGGCTACTTCGAGTCCGACTATTCGGCGCCAGCTTCCTGGCGTTGCCGGAGCACGGGCGACAGGCCGTCCTCCCCGAGCCGAGATATAGCTGTACCACAGACGGTAATAAGGGTATGTCCAAGATCATGGTGTCGCTGCCTGAGGAGGTTGTTCGCGACATCGACGAGGTGGCACGACAGCGCTCCATGAGTAGAAGCGCGCTGCCCGCCGCCCGTGTAGTGCAGGCGATCGCCAGCGACGTTCGCCCCGACCTTGTGACCGAGACGGGTGAGTTCGACGGCAAGGACACTGGTCGGCCTGGCCGACGGACGAAGCGGGCTCATCGGCTCCCAGCGGCTGTCGGGCTCCAACAACGAGGCGAACACCACGACCAACCCGCGCGCGAGATCAATCTTGCGCTTCGGATCCTCCCCGACAACGTACCCGTCTCCCGTCGATTCGGCCACTGGAGCCCGACCGCCCGCCGTAGCACCTCCACATCGGACCAGTCGAACGCAGAATATCGGCTGACCGCAGCGGGAACGTCAACGTAAGTTGGCAATCTTTCGGCCATCCGCTTCCAAGCCATCCCACTGTCTGCGAAGCCGTGGAGAAACACCCAGAGCGGACCCAGTGCTGGTGACCGCATATAGTGGAGTACGATCCTACTTGGACCAACGGGGTCAGCATCGTGCTATTGCCGGGTCACGACTTGTATTAGGCAGGCACCTTGAGCGACAGACTCGGTATGAACTCCTCGGATGAGTCAGCGACCGTGAAGCGCGTAAGTCGCCGAGAGCGCTCGGACAGGCCTTCCCAATCCGAGCGACTGATCCCCGCGACGACAGGTTCGCGAAACCACGGCGCGTAAAACTCGAGATTCGGGATGGAACGCACATGCTCCGAGAGGTTTGGCGTGCCGCCATGCCAGGCGCGAACGTCGCGGATCTGTACAGAACCCGCAGGGGCAGGACACACCGTCGATAGGCGCATCCACTCAGGTTCCTCGGACAGCGTCGGGATCGGAGCTCGTGAATGTTGTGAGCCGGAGATCTGGCGCGTCGGACCGTTCAGCGGCGTGGAGTCCGCAACAAGAAAGTTCACACAAACGTATGGGGTCGGAAGATCACGGGCCACGAGGTGACCCCGCGGGTCGTGAAAAGCGCTGAAGGGCGATTTTTCCTTCGAGGAGAAATCGTGCATATCCGAATGCAGCGGCTGGTATTCCATTGCCCCAGGGAGGCAGAAGTCCCCGCTAGCAGCACGCAACATGTAGTCGTCCGACTCGAAAATCGCAGACACTACGGTGTGGACAAGGTCGATGTCAAGAAGCATCTGCCACTCACGGCGGTGCAGCATGCTGCGCGTACTCGAGGATCCGCCAAAGGAGTATCGTCGCGCCAACCGGTTGCCCTTGCCCGCAGGATCGAGGGCCGTGATCGAAGCCACGACCTCGTCGACTCCACGTCGCAGCATAGAAAGCTGCGCATCGCTTAGGACATTCCGGATCACGACGAAGCCGTCGCGGTGGAAGATCCGCACGGCACGCTCGGTTTCCGTGGGGTCAAGCACTTCCAGACCACGAATCCCATTGTGGGCAATTAAGTAGTCTCGAATATCGCTGTGCGCAGCCGCCTTCGGAACTTGCTCGCCGTGGGAAGGATTCATCGTCACGGCAGCGCTGCCCTCATTGCTTCGGATAGAACACCTCGACACGCAGTCATCTCGATGTTCGCCACTGTGGTCCTCCTCTAATCGACGGGCGCACAAGAACTGTACTGAACGTTATTCAACAATACAAGAGGCAGCCCTAATAATTCCACGCAAACCGTCGAGTGAATAGTATTCCCATATGCGCGTAGCCCTATCCAAACGCATGGCTCGGGAGGACCGACGCGCAGCGCTCCTCGATGCCGCCGTGCGAGTACTCCAGCACCGAGTATTAGCAGACCTGTCATTCGAAGCAGTTGCAGCGGAGGCGGGCGTATCCAAGGCTCTCCCCTACAGCTACTTCGACTCCCCCGCCGAGATAGCAATTGCCCTCTTCGACCGAGTCATCGGCGCAATTGACGAGATGGCTGACGAGATTATCGGATCCGCACTTAGTTTCGACGAGAAGCTGGCGGCCGCTCTCCACCTATGGTGCGACGCAATAGAATCGGGTGGAAAGCTCGTCCTCCGCGTGCTGGACAGTAAGGCCGTGGCGGCTCTCCAGCCACTGATCGAGCGCCGTGATCGCCATTCCGTCGAGATATGGGCCGATGCACTGGCCAAGGAGTTCGGATTGACAGCATCAGACGCAGAGTTCGTAGCTGTCATGCTCACGTCTGCAGCGACATCGACCCTTCGCTATTGGGCTGACAATGGCCTCGAACGAGAGACAGTGATCGAGCAGTTCCTCCGCGCGACCCGGGCCACTGCCTGCGAGTTCCGACATTCCTGACCCGAGCGGGAGCACGAGCTCGACGCTTCGACCACTGCGCTAGCGTCTTCGAACGGCGTCCGCGAGCCAACGGCCACTGTCTCCAGCGATGGCTCGGTACCTGGTCAGGCTCGGCCACCGAAGGACAGGTCGAGATCCGGTTCCAGCAGCGCACTCATATGATCACATGCACTGATGGCGGCGCGGCCTTGAGAGGATCACTCAATGCCACGTATCCTGCTGCCGCGCTCGCGCCTCACGCTCGCAGGAGTCGCAGCGGCAGCTTCGCTCCTAGCCGCCGCCTGCGGCTCGAGTTCCGCCGCATCGGCACCATCATCGACTACTGGGAGTCAGAATTCGACCTCGGCACCTTCGAGCTCGAATTCTGCTGTCAATCTTACGTTCTGGTCGTGGGTACCAAACATCGGAGCCTCAGTCGCCTTGTGGAACCAGAGCCACCCAGGGGTCCAGGTGCACCTGGACGAGACCGCCGGGGAAGTGCGGGAACTTATGCCAAGATGTTCAGTGCTTTGCAGGCGGGTAACGCTCCCGACCTTGGGCAAATCGAGTACGACGTTCTGCCGAACTTCGAGCATGTTGGGGGACTTAGTGACATCTCGTCCTGCGTGAAGGCCTACAAGGGAGACTTCTTGGGTTGGACTTGGAATCAGGTGTCGGTCGGGTCTGCCGTATATGCCATTCCACAAGACATTGGTCCGATGGGCTTGTTCTACCGAGCTGATCTGTTCAAACAGTACGGGCTTACGGTTCCTACTACGTGGCAGGGCTTCCTTGCCGACGCCCAGAAGCTTCATGCAGCCAACCCAAACTTGTACTTGGCCACCTTCTCCCTTGCAGACACCGGATGGTTCGTTGGCCTCGCGTGGCAGGCCGGCGCAAACTGGTTCTCCACATCGGGCAGCTCTTGGGTGGTCCATCTTGCTAGTAGTGCTTCTGAGAAGGTCGCCTCTCTGTGGCAGGAAATGATCAGCCAGCAGCTTGTGAAAGTCGAGCCAGACTTCACTAGTGGCTGGAACAAGGATTTCGCTACATGAAGGGCGGTCTTGATCCAGCCGACATCCAAAGAAAAGCACAGCCGGTCCTCAACTCGCCCGTAGCCTTCTACGGCGGCCAGAACATCTGGAAGGTTTTCTCGCAGGGTGCCAGCCGGGTGAACACCAACTTCCAGTGGGGGCCGCTTATGAGTAGTACCTTCACGGAGTTGGCTGACGCTTTCACGGCTGCCTCGACTGGAACTGGCACCCTCCGGTCCGCCCTTGACGCAACCCAGTTCAACGCCATGTTAGCCCTGCAACAACAGGGGTTCTCGGTTAAGGCCGGCTGAGTTGGCGCGACGCCGCAGGGCGTACCCATCGCGGCTTCAGTGCCTCGGTTAGGACGGAGAACCGCACCCTCTCCTGCTCCAGTCGCAGTGATCGGCCGTAGGTTCCTTCCACCAGGTCGCGGTATAACACAGCCTCTCCCGGCCCAAGGTGGTCCATCACCCGCGTTGTCGGGCTCGGCTCGGTCACCCACTGGCGAGAATGGCCGAGGAAGGTGTCGCGGTCCATGAGGATCGACCGGACGCGGGGAAGGCGGCTACGAAGCCGATTGAGGATGTCGAAGCCGTGGGTGTCGATGTCACCCCAGTAGACGACCTCTCTGTGCTCCAGCCACGGCAGGGCGGCAACACCCCCTAGCGCGAAGCCGGACCCGAAGACCACGATGGCGTCGGGGGTGGGCGGGAAGGCGAGATAGGTCACCTCGTTTTCCACGATGAACACCGTGGCTGCCCCCGGGTCGCGCTGGGCGAGCTCGTCGCTTCGCAACGACATTTCGCTGAACCCCCAGCTCCCCGCCTTGATGCTTGGGTCCAGGACGCGGAAGCGGGTGTAGCTGGGCTTGTCGAGAAAGCGGAAGCGTCGCACGAAGGTAGTGGCAGCCGGCCCGTCGTCGATGCGCTCGATCGGCAGTACGACTGTCAGGAGCTGATCCAGCAGCTTGCGATGTTCCTCCACGAACTTGGTGTCCACGCCGTCCACGTCGATCTGGCGCAGGTAAGTCCGTGAGGTCTCGTGGTCGGCGATCCACTGCACAGTGTCGAGCGCTTGCTCCCAGCTGCTGGCGTTACTCAGTGCCAGCATCGGATGCGAACAGACCCAATCCTCAAGGGCCGGCACGGCGGAGTGGGTGGCATCCAGCAGGCAGTCGAGCGCCTTTACGTCAGCTTCGGTTCCCAGGATCCGGCAAAGCTGTTCGAAGGAGTCGACCGTGGCCCGGGCCGGTATCCGATTGGTGCCAAGCTGGCGTCCCCGGACCTCCTTATAGGTGACGGTCCATCTGGCTGCGTCGCGCTCGAATCGAGCCAACCACGCCCGGCAGTCGTCGAGCCGGTCGAGCAGGTCCTCGGCCGCCGGCCCCTTGACCGGCAGGCTGACGGGCTGCCAGGGCTGCTTGGTGGCGTACGCCCGCAGGTAGCTGCCGGTGTCCCATCTGCGGCGCAGCACGCTTACCAGCTGCTCCGGGCGGGTCCACGCCGGCCCGGAGCTGCTCCGGGCGCTGGTCACGCCGCCGGCCCGGCCGGTACGCCTGCCGCAGCCCGTACCTCATGATCCCCGTCGCCGTCGCCTGCGCTGCCGAGGCGCCGGCGGAACTCGGTGATCGCAAGCGACTGCAGTCGTGAGTAGTTGCCGTTGGGGTTGTCGACGAAGCCGACCGCGGCTACGTGCGGTTCGATCACGTGGATTTTTTGCAGCGGCGTGACGATCAGCAGCTGCAGGCCTAGCCTGGTGAACAGGCTGAGGGCGTAGCGGGTGGACGCCTCCGAGCCCCTGCTGAAGGCCTCGTCGATCACCACGAAGCGGAAGGCCTTGGAGTGGGCCGCGCCCCAGTCGAGCTTGAACTGATAGGCGAGGGAGGCGGCCAGGATGGTGTACGCGAGCTTCTCCTTCTGGCCGCCCGACTTGCCCCCGGAGTCGCTGTAGTGCTCGTACTCCGTGTCGCCGTCCCGGCACCGCTCAGAGGCGGAAAAGACGAACCACTGCCGGACATCAGTCACTCTGCGGGTCCAGGCCCGGTCGATCTCGGTGAAGCCCTCCCGGCCCTTGAACCGATCGATGAGGGCTTTGACCTGCAGGAACTTCTGTTCCGAGTACTGGTCGCCGTGGTCGGCGCTGACGATGCTGTCGGTGCACGCCCGCAGGTCGGCCCGGAACTGACGCACGTCGGTGTTGGGGCTGGTCCCGGCGATCAACCTGATGTAGCGGCCCTCGTTGTAGTCGATGTCTTCCAAGGACCGGTTGATGGTCTCCAGCCGGTCTTTAATGTCACGCTCCTGGGTGTTGAGCTTGGCTGCGAAGCCGGCGATGTCGCGGATGGTGTTCTGGTTCAGATACTCCTTGAACTCGAGCTCGAAGCGGGGCAGATCGTCGTCGCACACCCGGCGGTGCAGCTCCCGGTAGTCATCGCCGGATTCTACGGAGTCGTCCATCTCTGCCGCTTCTTGGGGGTAGCGGTGGCGGAACTCGCTCATCTTCTGGATGATGCGCCGGTCCAGCCTGTGCCCGTGGTCCTCCAACTTCTGCTGCTCGGCGGTGAGAATCTGCTGCACCGCCTGCTCGGCCCGGGCCAGGGCGGCAGCGTCATCCACAGTGGTGGGCACGTGCAGTTCGATGATGCCCGCGACAGCGGCTCGGTCCTCGTCGTCCACCTCTGCGGCAGCGGCGTCAGTCAGGAGGGCGACGGCCCGTTGCAGCTCCTCTTTCGCCGCCTGCTGGCGGTGGGCGACTGATCCCTTGCGCTCCTGGAGCGTGCTGACCCGGTCTTCGCCGGCAGTGATCGCCTCCTTGGCGCGGCGCAGCTCGGAGTTGAGGGCGGCTAGGCGGTCCGAGGTGGACAGGATCCGCTTCCGCTCCTCGTCGAGGGTGGCAACCTGGTTGACAAGCCGCTCCCAATCGAGCTCCTCCCAGGATGAGTAGACGCCGAGGCCGGCGAGGGCCAACAGGCTGTCAGCCACGGCGGCCGCCTCCTGTTTCCTCTGCGTGATCTCGGATTCATGAGAGGAGATCCGGCGCTGGATGGCGGCGGCGTGATCGATGAGAGCCTGGATTTTGGCCTCGTTGCTCCATCCGAGCACGTACTCCCGCCGGTCGTCGATCCGGCGGCGGTCGTCCTTCTCGTGACGATCCCGGTCCTTGACCTGGCCGGCGCGAGTTACCGCCTTGGCAATTGAGCGGAACTCGGCGATGGTGTCCACGCAGCTGTGGTTGGCCCTCCTGGCCAGCTCGGCCTCAATCCAGGCGCGAAGCGGGGTGTCCGGCTTGACCTCCACCTGGTCGAGCAGGAGCGGCAGGCCGTCGGCACGGTTGGCCTGGGGCGGGGAGACCGTAGCGGTAGGGACCCGGTAGTACACCAGGCGGGCGGCCAGGTGATGATCGTTGATCCAGGCTGCGACCGCCTCGTAGAAGCGGGTCGGTACGAGCATGGACAGGGCGAAGTTGTGCAGCACCCGCTCCGCAGCCCCCTCCCACTCAGCGGCTTCGGGTCGGACCTGGATTAGCTCGCCGGCGAAGGGCAGGTCGTCGGCGTCCAGCCGGAGCTCGGCGCACAGCCGGGCCCGCAGCTCCAGGCTGGCCCGGGGCAGATTGGTGCGGCGGGACTGCAGGCTGTGCAGCTCCTCGTTGACCGCCTGGGCGTCGTCGGTGACCTTCTGCAGCGCGACCGAAGCGTCGGTGAGCCGGTTCTGAGCCTCGGCCTGGTCCGCCCGCAGTTGCGCCTCGCGGGCTTCGACTTTCGATCTGGCGACGGCGAACTGCGACTCGCCGGCAACCGGTTCCAGCCCAGCGCCGGCCAGGAGCCGGTTGAACTGGGCCTGGCGCTGCCGACGGCGGGACTGTTCGCGGGCCAGCTCGTCGATTTCGGCGGCGATGTCCTCCAGCCGGTTGCCGCCCTGGCCGGCGATCTCGATCTTCAGGCGGTCCGCGCTGTCCCGCAGCCCGGACAGTTCCCGGCTCACGCCGCCGAGGTCTGCGTCGAGCTGTTCCATCTTGGTGCCGAGAGCGCTGATCTGCGCTTCGAACACCCGGCGGGCCCGCTCTGCGAACAGGTACGGAAGCCGCCGCCGTCGCGCCTCCAAGGTGGCAACCGCAGCCTCGGTACGGTCGTGGTCGTCCAAGTCGGCTACCAGAGGTGAGAGTAGCTCGAGCTGGTGACGGGCCCGCACGACGGCATCGTGGGCCCGGGTCAGGTTCTCGAAGTGCTCGACCAGGCTCTCGATTTTGGCCTTGGTGTCAAACGGCTCGAGCATGTGGCTGCGCACGAACTCGGTGAGGTCGTCGACCGCTTTCATCGAGACGGTCCGGTGGAATAGGTCCATTGCCTGCTCCGACTCGATGCCCAGCCGGCGGCGGAACTCCCGTCCGTAGTCGCTGAACATGTCGCTCACCTTGGCGCCAGCCGCCCGCAGACGGCGCTTGAGGGAGGACAGGTCGGTACCGAAGTCGAAGAAGTCGGCCCGGATGGACATCTCCCGGTCCGCTACTACGAAGAACCGGTCGGGCTGTCCCGGCTGTCCGGGCTCGCGTGGCCGGAACACCTGGGCCAGGGTGACCGTCGTGTCGAAGTCTTGGTTGGCGAACACGCCGAGGATCACGGAAAAACAGCCGGCGTCGCGCAGTCCCACCGGTCTCGACGTGCCGGTCGCTTCGTTGCGTTCGGACTTGAAGTGCCCCTCCACGTACGACCTCAGGTCCCGCTCCCGGGTGTCGGCGCCAGCCGCCCGGTTGTAAGAGATCCTGTGGGACGGCAGCAGGAGGGTGGTGACGGCGTCCACTAGGGTGGACTTCCCCGAGCCTATGTCACCGGTGAGCAGGGCGTTGCGACCGGCCACGTCGAAGGACCACACGTCTCGGTCGAAGGTCCCCCAGTTGTACACCTCGAGGCGCCGGAGCCGGCTGCCGGGCAGGCGGTCGGTTTGGGCCGCTTCGAGGTCCATCATGTTGAACAGCGCCCGGGCGGTCATCCGGCGTCTCCCTTAGCAGCGGCACCGGCTCCGGCCAGGATGGCCAAGTACTCGTCGAGCCGCTGGTCGAAGTCGGCCAGCCACTGCCCATCCACGAAAGCTTTGAGGATGCGGCGTACTTCGAACACCTGGTCCTGGTTGCGAAGGGGGCGGAGGAACCCCATGTCCACGACCCGCCTGATGTGGCCGTCGATGGTCTCGACGATCCTGGCTTCGTTCGGCGAGTTGGGCAGGTACAGGCTCAGCATGTCGATGATCTGGTCGCGGGTGAGGACCAGCCGGGTGTCGGAGCTAGCGGCGTCGAACTCGGCCAGCCGCTTGCGCAGCAGCGCCAAGAGCACGCTAACGTGGAAAGGGAGGGTGCGCCTGGCCACGAGGCGGGGCAGATCGGGATCCTCCTCGCCGACGGGCCGGCTTTTCAGGTAGGCGTAGCCTTCTGCCTCGTCGACGATGAGGTTGAGCCCGAGGACTGACACGTAGTCGCCGACATCGCGGCGCAGACGTAGCACGTGAGCCCACACCAGCTCGTGGGTGTCGCGGTACACCGGGCCTCTCATGAGGTGGACCACGGCTGTCGAAAGGTCGGCCGGTGTGTTGCTCGACGAAGTGTCGGTCACGGGGTCTCCGCCGCCATGCCGGCCCGGTCCCGGCTGAACGTGACTCTGGGCATATCAGCCAGGCGCTCCCTGTCGCCGGCGGCCCAGCCGATCTGCTCCCGGTGCTCTTCGTCGAAGACCACTGCCAGGCCGGACTCGTCGAGGGACAGGTAGCCGACCAGCTCGGCCAAGCCGCCCTGGAGGGGAGCGGAGGCGATGACGTCGCGGAGGCCGACCTGGCCGCGGGGACCGAGCCCGGAGAATACCCGTCGGGCTAGCTCCTCGCGATTCACGTACGCCTGGGTTATTAGCGCCGAGGCGTCGAACTCCTCCGATCCAGCTTTGGCCCGCTCAGAGTCGAGCGGAGTCAAGCTCGGACGCTGGTACAGCGGGCGCTCCATAGGGAGGCGCACCTCCACCCGCGTGTCGTCCATCTCCATGGTCAGCGCCGGGTCCTTCATCTGGCACAGCTGCAGCGCCTTTGCCTCGATGGTGCGCAGCAGCTCGAAGACCCGGCGATTCTCCAGCCAGACCTGGTCGTCGAGGAACCTGCGCAGCTGCTCCGACAATAGGCGGACGGTCGCCTGGGTCCGCTCACTGGCTTCGATCCAGTCGTAATGGACCCGGCTGAGCCGGTCGTCGCGCCCGGCGATGTCAAGTGCTCTGACCCGGTCCAGCAGTTCGGTGAGCTCCTCCTGACGCCGGTGCGATAGCAGGAAGTCGTAGAATGCCTGGAAGCTGCGGCCTTGGTCCGATTCGGAGATGCTGTTGCGGCTACCGAGGACGTCGTCGAGGAGGGAGCCCTTGGATCCGGTCCAGCCGGCGATCCGCTGGCGCAAGTCGCGGTCGAGCCGGCGAAAGTTATCCTCCACCTCCCGGAAGTCCGACAGGAGCTCGCGGGCTGTCTGAGAGAACTGCTGGTAGCGGTCCCTAAGGCCGGCGGAGTCGAGTACGGTCATCTCGCCCCGCTGCACCCGGGCCATCTCGGAATCGATCTCGTCTCGCCGCCGACGCAGCTCGGCCAGCCGCCGGTCGGGGTCCTCGTCGGCGCCGAAGGCCATCTGGCGCAGCAGCTCGAACACCGTGTTGAGCCGGGACTCCGTCCCGACGAAGTCCCGGCCGCGCAGCTCCTCTAACCACAGCAGGGCCTTCTCCACTACCGGGGAGATGTCGTATCGGGGCTCGTCCGAGCCGGGCGGGTAGAACTTGCGCATCCATCCCCGCTCCGAGGTCCACTCGTCCAGGTAGGCCTGGGCCGGTCGGGGGAAGCGGTCCTCGCCCAAGCGCTGGTTGAGGGCGTACAGCTCGTCGTCGAGCTCGCTCACCACTTCCGGTGCTGGCAGGTCACCGACGTTCCGCTCGATGAAGACGCGGCTGAGAAAGCTGAGCACCAGCGGCGCGTTTGCGGCCCGCAGCAGGCCCCATGCCGGATGGTGCTCACGGAGCTGGTCGATCTCTTCGTATCTCATCACATGTCCGGGTGCTCATCGGGTCGGTGGGTTCAAGGATAGGCCGGGGGTGTGACTCTTTGTGCGGACCCTGGGCGAAGATTAGGGCCATGACCGATCGAAGCAAGGTCGGACAGGAGCTTTTAGTTATCATTGGACGACTGTCCGTCACTCAAAGGCAGCGTAACCTTGTCGAGAAGACCGTCGGGAAGCCGTACGCAGGAAAGCCGCACTTACGCATTGAAAGGGGGATGGGGAACTGGGCTCGCGCGAGCGCAGCGCCCCTGACTGCCAATGGATCTGGGACTGAAAGATCGAGTTGCCCTGGTGACCGCAGGATCGGCGGGCCTTGGGTTCGCGTCAGCGGCAGCCTTCGCCGCAGAAGGTGCCCGGGTCGCCCTCACCGGCCGCAACGAGCGAACCTTGAAACTCGCAGCGCAACGCCTGCGTGTCGATACCGGAGCCGAGGTGCTAGAGCTGCCTGGCGACATCACAGACATCGCGGAGCCGGCCCGGGTGGTAGACGCGGTCGTAGGCGCGTTAGGACGTCTGGACGTGCTGGTAGCCAACTCGGGCGGTCCTCCGCCGGGCCGGGCTCTCGAAGTCACCGACGAGCAGATTCTGGCTGCGTTGAACGCTAACCTGTTGAGCACGGTACGCCTGGTGCGGGCTGCGACCCCCCACCTGGCGGCCAGCGGTCAGGGGCGCATCTGTGCTATCACGAGCGCCTCAGTTGTTCAGCCTATACCGGAGCTCTCCCTCTCGAACCTCTCCCGGGTCGGGCTGTGGGGATGGGCGAAGACCGCGGCGCAGGATCTCGTGGGCAGCGGCGTCACGTTCAACTTGATATGCCCGGGATTGCACGCCACCGAGCGAATGACGTCTCTGGGCATGTCAGGTCGGGCGGGCGACCCCGCAGATTTCGGCCGGGTGGTCGCATTCCTTTGCTCCTCGTCGGCGGCTTATATAACCGGCACCACGCTGGTGGTCGACGGTGGGAGGACTGCCGGTCTTTGAGGCCGACGGCGGCCGGTGAACACCACTGGGTAGCGCGACCAGTAGGGACGCTGCGTCGAGCTGTCGACGCTTTGAGCTTCGTCGGGGTCAGCTCGCACCCCCCGCGCGAACAGCGCCATCACAGCGACGGTCACGATACCGAAGAGCTGGGTGTCAGGCTGGCCTTCGGATATCACCCCGGCGGCCAGTTCCTGACCGATGCAGGCGTGCATTCCATGTCCGAACGAAAGCCCGAAAGGTCCGACCCCCTCGGTCGCGACGTGCCTGTAGGGGTTGAAGTCCCCGGCGTCTTCTCCGAAGATCGCGGGATCCCTGTTGACGGCGACAAGGTCGATGATGACCCTGGACCCTGCCGGCACCCGCCGGCCGGACCGTAGGACGACGTCTTCAAGGGCCCATCGCACACCGGTTGGACTTGACGGGTACAGGCGGACGGTTTCGTGCACACAGCTTTGCACCCATCGACGGTCGTCCAGCTTGGCTAAATCCTCCGGGTGGGTCGCCAGCCACTGAAGGATGTTGTGTGTCGACCGGGTGAAGGCTGTCGCGCTCGTGTGGGCGCCCGCCAGCAGGAAGAAGCCGATCTCTCTTACGAGCACATCGTGTGGGATCTTCAGGTCGTCCTCGTTGCGAAGAAGGACGCTTAGCACGTCTCGGGGGATGGAACCTTCGTCGACTTCCCCGGCCACACGGCGCTGGATCAGCTCCGTCCGACGCCGGATGGACGGGGTCACGAACTCGCGGTCGAAGTCGCAGAGCGTGCTGCGGACTTCGGCTGAGACTTCGCTGGGATCCCTCCGGGAGTGCACGAGCGTCGCACCTTCGATCAGCTTCATCATCTGCTGGTAGAGACGGAACGTCTCCTGCGGTGTGCGAAGAGGTCGGTCGACGCCAGCGTTTAACGCAGCGAGGTTCATCATCAGCTGGTGGCCGAGCGTCACCAGTTCGGAGTGCCCGGCCTCGACGTGGGGGTCCAGGGTCTCGCTTATGACCGCCGGGAACAACTCGTTCTCGTAGAAGGCGAGGGTCTCCCTTCGAAACAGTCGATTCTCGAGGCGGCGTCGGGACCTGTGTTCGTCTCCGTGCAGGTTCACCAGGACACCTGACATCACGACCTCGCCTGCGTCGTAGAGGCCCTGCCTCAGGGACTTCTGACGGTATGCGTCCTTCGCCTCGTCGAGGTCGGTGATTAGGATCGCAGGCTGTTCGGTGCTGTTGGCCATGTGACCGGCCGCTCCTTTCGGTTCAGTCGACGATTACGCCCAGCCCGAGACCGCCGTCGACTGCCAGCGTCTCCCCGGTAGTCCACTCAGCCCGGGCAAGGTACTCGATCCCCTCGGCGATCTCCTCCGGCGTTCCTATCCGGCCCAGCGCGTGATGGCCCGCCATGGACTGCAGCCGTTGCAGAGCGGCCGCGTCATCCCATATTCCGGCCCGTTGGTTGATCTCTGTGAACACAGCGCCGGGCCGGACGCACCCGACCCGGATCCCGCGCGGTCCGAGCTCGGCGGCCATGACGCCGGTGAGAGCTTCGAGGGCCCCTTTCGTAGCAGCATACGGGGCAGCCCCCGGGTACGACCTTCGGGTGTACACGGAGCCGAGGAAGATGACGGCTCCTCTGCGGGCCTCGAGGTGGGGCAGGGCGGCCTGCGTCAGCATCATCGCGGAGACGACGTTGTCGGAAAACAAAGACAGGAGGCGTTCCTCGTCGAACGTGCCGATCGCTGTCCGATACATGTTCCCGGCGTTGTTGACGAGCACGTCGATGCCCCCACCGTGCGCGACGGCCGCCTCGACGAGCGCCCGGCGGTCCTCGGCGACGGTCACGTCAGCTTTCACCCAGGTGCAACCTTCCCCCGCCGCAGCTGCCGTCTCGGCGAGCTTGTCTTCCCGCCTGCCGCAGATAGTGACCAGCGCACCCGCCCGCGCGAAGTGCACGGCTGTGGCGGCCCCGATCCCGGACCCACCGCCGCTGACAACGACCGAGGTGCCCTCAATCGGGCGCATCAGCCCAGCTGTCCCGGTCGGCAAGCAGCGACGGCTACGTCCTCGCGCTTGAGCGCCCACAGGGCAGCCCGGGCGACGATGGTGGCGTGTGCCGGGTGTTCCAGGCTCCGTCGGCTGTGCCCGAGCAGGTCCGTAGCGACACGCGACCCGTTCCACGTGTGAGCCCATAGGACAGGCTGGGGACGGCCCTGGTAGCCGGAGGTCGCGAGGGGGACTACGTCGGGAGCGAAGGTCATGCCGTGGTAGACCTCGTCGACCACCTCGAAGTCTTCCAGCCCGGCGGTTATCGGGTGCGCTTCGTCGGTGAGGGTGATCGCGGATGCGACCGGAGGCGGATGCCCGGAGTTCTCCCAGTCCCAGGACGCGCCGACTATGTCCGGCCACGTGGGCCAGTCGTCGAAGCAGATCGCAGCGGTGTGCAGTGCTAGCAGCCCACCGCCGCGTCGGAGGTGGGAGAGGATGGCTTCGCGGCCTACCTCGTCCAAGTCGAAAGCGTACGCTCCTTTTAGCTCGCGGTAGCGGTCCGGGAGCATCCTGAACCGGACGGCGTTGACGGTTAGGAGGTCGTAGCGGGCACTGCCGCACAGCTCGTCGAAAGCCGCGTGGAGGTCCTCGGTTATCCTTGTCCGGATGCCCTCCGTGGCCAGGAGGTCTGCGACCGCCTGAGATGTCCCAGCGAAGTCGTGGGCGTGACCTCCGGTGAGCAAGAGGTTGGTGGGAGAGGTCACTGCTGGCTGCCTCCGCTTGTAACCCCGACGCCGTCCACCGAGCGCGGTCGGGGCAGGCCGGCTATCACGGTCATGGTTACGCCACCGTCTACGAGTAGGTTCTGTCCAGTGATGTAGGAGGCCTCCTCGCCGGCGAGGAACGACACAGCGCTGGCAACGTCCTCGGGGAGTCCCAGGCGGCCCAGCGGGACTTTGCCCTCGCGCGCAGCGCGCACCTCATGGTCAGCGTAGATCGGATCGGACATCCCCGCTAGTACCAGGCCGGGTGCTACGGCATTGACACGTATACCGAGCGGTCCCCACTCGATCGCCATCTGCTGGGTGAGCAGAGCCACTGCCGCCTTGGTCGCTCCGTACGCCCCGGCGTTCGGTCCGGGGGCAACGCCGTTCATGGATGTGACGTTGATGATGACTCCCCCCTTGGCAGCCATGCGCCGAGCTGCAGCGCGTGCCATCGTGAAGGTCCCGACGAGATTGACTGATACCACTGTGTCGAAGTCGTCGCGGCTGAGCTCCAGAAGTGGGCCGAACCGGGCGATGCCGGCGTTGTTGACGAGGAGGTCGACGTCGCCTGCGAAGTGGTCGAGGGCTGCTTCGACGGAAGCTTCGTCGCTGATATCAGCCACAAGGGGGACGGCACCTGCTGCGGCCGCCGCCTCCTGCACCCCAGATCCGGGAAGGTCGAGCATGCCCGTTCGCCAGCCGTCCCCGACCAGGCGGGCGGCGATCACCCGTCCGATACCGCCCGCGGCGCCGGTGACCACGGCGCTCCTGGTCACCGAAGCTCCGTTTCGAGGGGTCCGAAGCGGACCGGGTAGCGTTCGAAGTGCGGTCGGGCGGAACCGGTGGAACCGCTCGGCGGGTCGTCGGGGTCAGGCCGGATACCCTGATCTAGCAGGGAGAGCGCCATCAACGCTACGGTGCCCACGAGATGGTCCGGTCCGGTGTGGCCGTTGGCAGCTCCACCGTCGAGCTCCACGCCGATGCAGGCGTGCATCCCGGCCCCGAAGCTGTGGCCCCATGGCATGACCCCGTGGGGCACTACGCGGTTTGGATCGTATATCTCCGCCGCAGGCCCGAACACTGACGGGTCGCGGTTCGCTGCTGTCAGGTCCAGCACCACGAGGTCGCCGGCGTTCAGGTTCTCCCCGTTGGACAGCTTGCAGGCGGTGACGGCGCGCCGGTGGGCCACCGGGCTCGCCGGGTGCAACCGCAGAGTCTCGTGGGCGCATCGCTGTACCAGCGCGGCGTTCGACTTCAAGCGCCCGGAGCGCTCAGGATGCCCAGCCACCCACCCGAAGATGTCGTCGATCGTGTGGGTGAGAGTGTTAGCTGTCGAGTGACTGCCGGCTTGGAGGTAGAACGCCACCTCCCGCCGGATGACCTCTTCGGAGAGGTCGAGCCGGTCCACGTTTGCGACCAACACGCTTAGCACGTCACGGGGGACCGTCGCCGGGTCGGCTCCGTCCTGGACGGCGCGCACGAGGGCTTGACGCCGTTCGAGGGAGGGGCGGAAAAAGCGAGCGTCGAAGCCTTCCATAGCGGCGAGCACCTCCGCTCGCAGTACGTCGCGCGGGCGGGTGGAGTGCACCATGGTGGCGCCTTCACCGAATTTGATGGCCAAGGCGAGGAGGGCGTCGGTCTCCTCGGCCGTGCCTTCCGGGCGGTCGATGCCGGCGATTAGGGCGGTAAGGTGCATTACGGCCCTGTATCCCAGGTCGACGAGATCCGCCCGCCCCGCGGCTGCGGCCGGCGTGAGCACGTCTTCGATGGTTCCCGGCAGCACTTCGTGTTCGAAGTGCCTAAACGTCTCCCGGCGGAAGAGGCGGTTCTCCAGGCGCCGCCTCGCCCGGTGCTGTTCCCCGTGCAAGTCGAGCAGGCAGCCGGCCATGATCACCGATCCCTCGTCGTAGAGCGCCTGTCGGAGTGACCTGTGGCGGTAGGCGTCGCGCACGTCGGCGAAAGAGCTCAACGTCACGGTTCGCCGCTTCGATGTCAAGCTCTGCGAGCTCACCGATACGCCAGATCCCAGGTGAGGGGAGTCTCCGCCCACGGCATGACCCGCTCGCCAGGAAGTGGAGAGCGTCGCGGCCAGGGCCGGTCGAGATCCACGTCGCGACCTTGCCAGAACAGCCGGCGCAGGCGTGACTTGTCGCCCAGCACGGTGATGTCACGTGCCGGATCCCCGTCGATCACGAGGACGTCAGCTCTCTTGCCCGCTTCGATAGTCCCGGTCAGATCCTTCTCTCCCATGGCGACCGCCCCGTTGAGGGTGCCGCAGGTGATCGCCTCCAGCGGTGTCAAACCGAGCACATCGACGAAGATCTGCATTTCGCGTGCATGCCAGTGGCCGCACGGGGTGATGATGAAGCCGCTCTCCGACCCGCAGATCAAGGTGACGCCAGCGTCGTAAGCACGCCGAACCATGGCCCCCGTGTTCTCGATCTCGTCGCGGAAAACGTCCTGAGCGCTCGGCGTCGCCCCGGCTTTGGGCCCGAAGTCGGCGAGGTTGGCCAAGAAAGTGAAGACCGGTCCCAGGATGGCGCCGGACTCGACGACCGCTTCGAGCGCCTCCTCGTCCATGTAGGAGGCGTGGTAGATGATGTCCACGCCTGCCCGGGCCGCGTCGCGGGTGCTGGTGGCGTTGCGGCAGTGGGCGACGACCGGTGTCTGCAGGTCGTGGGCCGTGTCCACGACTGTCCTCAGCTCGTCAGGGGTCCAAACTTGGAGCTCCCCTCGTCGGGTGGGGACGGAGCCCGTCACGTGGATCTTGATAAGGTCGGCTCCCTCTTTGATCTGCCGGCGGGTGGCGGCGACCATCTCGTCGCGGTTGCGGGTCACCTCCGCGTAACCTGCGGTGCCCTCGTCGGGGATCATTCGGCCGGCTGTGCCGCCGACAGCGGTCATCAAGGCGTAAAGACCCGACTTCATGTGTGGCCCTTCGACGATCCCGGCCGCGACCGCCTCGCGCAGAGCCGGGCCGATGTTGAACAGCCCGTCGACGTCCATAATCGACGTGACGCCCGCGCGCAGGACCTTCCCGAGGTTGAAACCGGCTAGGAGAGCCGCCAGCGCCGGCTGGCGGTGAAAGAACAGTTCGTCGTTGGACGCTGGTTCGCCGAGAGTGACGTGCGTGTGGGTGTCGATGAGGCCAGGCATGACCGTGAGACCCGTGGCGTCGAAGACCGCTGCGTCCGCTGCGTCAGGGATCACCGACTCGCCCACAGCCGCGATCAGGTCTCCGTCTAGGAGCACGTCCGCTACCGACGGCGGAGCCCCCGACCCGTCTATGACCGTTCCGCCTCGCAATAGGACCTGCGCCATCGGGCAATCCCCCGGACTCGTAGCTTTGGACAACAATCAATATACGGATCAGTTAATTCGGCTTTCGCCCGACTGGCCACACCGCTCAGGCTTAGGAACCCCCGCGCCGCTCAGATTCTACAGGAGCTCCGAGGCCGTCAGGGTCGGCGAAGAGTCGACGATCCGCAAGAGCTCGGCGGCTCGGACCGCTGCGCCGGCGGTAGAGTCGCAGGCCGAGCACGCATCCAAGGAGCCGGTAGTGATCGATCTGCACGCGCACGCTGTCCTCGAAATGGTCTTCGGAGCGGCCGGCGAACACGGGCCGGACCTCTACGACCATGACGGCGAGCAGCGTTTCCGGGTCGGGGGCTACACGCTCTGCGGGGTTCGTTACCGCAACAGCCTCTACATGGACCTAGACGTGCGGCTACAAGCCATGGACCAAGCCGGCATCGACTTTCAGGTTCTGTCGCCCAACCCGCTCACCTTCTTCCATCACGTTGCAGTCCAGGACGCCGTAGCATTCTGCCGACGTCACAACGACGCTATGGCCGAACTGGTAGCCCGCCGTCCTGAGAGGATCGGAGGGTTGGCCTGCCTGCCGATGCAGGATCTGGACGCAGCCGCCACCGAACTGCGCCACGCGGTCGAGGAGAACGGCCTCTTGGGGGTGTACACCGGAACTGACTTCGGCAGGGATCTCGACGACCCAGCTCTCGACGAGCTTTACGCACTGAGCGCCGATCTCGGGTGTCCCTGGTTCTTCCACCCGGCACCGTCCGGTATAGATGGGCCGCTGCTCGATTCTCGGCTTCGACGTTTCGACCTTGACCTCATAGTGGAGTTCGCCTACGAGGAGACCATCGCGGTGGCCGCTCTCATCTACGGAGGTGTCCTCGCCCGTCACCCGACTTTGGACGTCGTCATCTCCCACGGCGGCGGCGCATCCGCGCTCCTCTACCCGAAACTGCGCCACGCAGCATCGAAACGCCCCTGGTCGCCGGACTGGCTGAGGCAGCAGGGAACCTTCGAGGAGCTTTTCGAGCGGCTGTGGTTCGACGTGCACGTCGGCGACGACCTGTCGCTGGAGTTGCTCACCTCGCGAGCGAACCCCTCAAGGCTGGTCTTCGGGACGAACTTCGGGGGATGGGACTCCGGTGCCGCCCACCGCCCCGGCGCATCTCAGGCGGAGAGTTTCGATGCTAACTCCCGCCGTCTGTTACGTCTCGACTGACCTGCAGGCAGGTCCGCCAGTCGGAGAAGCCCGCAGGTCAGTGCGGCCGGGGAGCTACTCGCGCAAGCCCGTCGCTTCGGCTGCTTCAATCGTCGCTTTGAGCTGTTCGAGAAGCGCCCTTCCCGACGTGATGTCCAACTCGACGGCGACCCTAGCGTCGGTCCCGAGGTCATAGTTGGTGAAGTCGAGCAGCAGGGCGTGCTCGGCGCCGCTGTGGCTTGCGTGATCGAATCCGACTGTCGCCTGGGTGAGAGCGAACCACCCGCCCGGGCCTTTCCCCGCACCCCTGATCGCAGCCGACTCGGAGATGTTCGTGCACATAGACGTCCCTCGCTTTTAGTTTGGCGGCTATCCGAGCTTGCGGCCCAAGAAGTCGAACACCTTCGACCAGCCATCCATGGCCTGCTCTTGGCGGTACATGGGAGTGTGGTAGTAGAAGAAACCATGCCCGGCGCCTTCGTAGCGGTGGAACTCATACTCCTTGGCGTGCCTTGCCAATTCAGCCTCATGCTGGTCGACGTGCTCGGGGGTGGGTGACTGGTCGTCGTTACCGAATATCCCCAGGATCGGCGCCGACAAATCCGCTGTGAGGTCGATCGGCGCTACCGGACGTGCCGGCGTGATCTGCTCGGGTCCCATGATTACCCCACCCCCCCAAAGGTCCACCAGTGCCGAGAATCCGGGCACCTTCGAAGCGACCAGGGTCGCGTGGCGGCCGCCTGAGCACGACCCTATGATCCCAACCCGCCCGGAGCACCACGGCTGAGCCTGCAGCCACGTCAGCGCTGCGGCACAGTCCGCGACCACGGAGTCGTCGTGGACCCCGCCTTGGGAGCGGACTTTAGCAGCCACGTCGTCGGGGGTGCCGTGCCCGAAACGGCAGTACAAGTCGGGGGCGATCACTGCGTAGCCGTGCCTGGCGAGTCGCTCGGAGAACTCCTGGTAGAACTCGTCCCACCCCGGCATGTGGTGGATCGCCACCAAAGCGGGGAACGGGCCGTCGCCTTTCGGACGGCAAAGGTAAGCGTGGACCTGGTCGCCACCGCCGGCGCTGTAACTGGTGATCTCCGTCGTGATCCCCAGATCAGAGTCGGTCCTAAAAGAGTTCCACATGTCGACAGCCTCCCGTGCGTGCGTGAATGTTGTTGCGATGTCCGAAGCTAACCGTAGAGGTAAAATAACAAAGTCGCCTTCGAATCCCGACGCGCGGAAGCTATTAGGATCTCTTCGTCACCCGGCCGGGTGACGCTGGCCGTTCGGCGGCTAGCAGTTACCGTGGAGGTAGGCAAATGGAACTCGTCGCCGGGCACGAGGCGCTATGAGCGGCGAGCCGGTCGGCGAGACGGAGGTCCTCTATGAGCGTAACGGTCACGTGGCGACTGTTACGCTGAACCGTCCGCACCGGCGTAACGCTATCTCGACCCGGATGCTGTCGGAGCTGACCGACACCCTCGAAGCAGCGGAGGCCGACAGCTCTGTGCGGGCCGTGGTCCTCACCGGGGCCGGCAAGGGCTTCTGCTCAGGTCTCGACATCAAGGACGCCCTGTCGGGTTCGGGGATCGGATCGGAGGCCTCTCAGTCGGGCTGGTCGAGGGTAGGAGCACTACGAACCCGCCACTTGCCGACGGTCGTGCTCGCTCAGATGGACACGCCGGTGATAGCGGCGGTCAACGGGGCGGCGGCCGGGTACGGCTTCGACCTTGCCCTCGGCTGCGACATTCGAATCGTGGGGAGTTCCTCGGTGCTCATGCCCGGCTTCGCAAAAAGGGGTGTCGTGCCCGAAAGCGGCGGCACCTGGTACCTTCCACGCCTGGTCGGCTGGGCCAAAGCAGCCGAGATCGGCTTCCTCGGTCGCGACATAGGCTCCGCCACCGCCTGCGACATAGGCCTCGCCAACCTGGCCGTAGCCGACGAAGATCTCCTCGAAGTGGCCCACGAGTGGGCCGGTGAGATCGCAGCGAACGCTCCACTGGCGGTGCAGGCGATGAAGAGGCTCTTCCGCCACGGCCTGTCCGAAGACTTCGAGAGTCACACGCACCACGTGCTGCTCCAGACGATGCAGCTTTTCTCCACGTCGGACTTCCGCGAAGGGATTACGGCTTTCTCCGAACGCCGCTCAGCGAACTTCGAGGGTCGTTGAGGTTGGTCGGCGGTCCCGGGCTGGCGGGTGGACGCGACGCGGCCGTCGCCGCTGCGGCCGGACTTCTACGCCAGGCTGCGGCACAGTCGAAGCCGTGCCCGCCGGTTCGGATCATGTTCGACCCGGACGCCGGCGTTGAGTTGGGATACGAGATACAGGAACGCAACACGGCAATCGACCTGGCTGCCGGCCGTAGGATATCGGGCCGGAAGATAGGACTTACCTCAAAGGCGGTGCAGGGCCAGCTCGGAGTGGACCAACCTGACTTCGGAACTCTCTTCGTGGATATGGAGCACCCCGACGGGGCGGACCTCGTCTTCTCGGACCTGTTGCAGCCACGCGTGGAGGCAGAGGTGGCGGTCGTTCTCGACCGGGACCTCGACTCTGCTCCGCATGGCTTCGCCGAGATCATCCGTGCCGTGGCTTTCGCCTTGCCGGCGATCGAGGTGGCCGACAGCCGGATCGAGGGTTGGGACATCACGTTGCTGGACACGGTCGCCGATAACGCAAGCGGCGGAGCCTACGTTCTCGGCGGGCGCCCGGTGTCTCTCAGGGATGTCGACCTGAGGCAAGTCGCCATGTCGATGTCCACGGACGGCACGGTCGTCTCAACCGGTGCCGGCGCCGACTGCCTTGGGCATCCGCTCAACGCTGCGAGGTGGCTGGCCGACACCTTGTGCGCCAGGGGTGTCCCGCTCAGGGCTGGTGACGTGATCATGACCGGGGCTCTCGGTCCCATGGTTCCCGCCCGGCTGGGATCCGAGGTCGTCGCCACCATAAGCGGGCTCGGATCGGTGAGCACCCGCTTTCGCTGAGGCAGCGACCGTCGAGGACAGCCTCGCAGCGCATCGCTCAAAGCCCGAGCTGGCGGGCTATGAGCATGAGCTGCACTTCGCTGGTGCCCTCGCCGATTTCGAGGATCTTGGAGTCCCTGTAGTGGCGGGCGACCGGTGTGTCGTTGATGAAACCGGACCCACCGAAGATCTGGGTGGCGTCCCGGGCGTTGTCCATCGCCGCTTCGCTCGCCACGAGCTTGGCCATGGAAGCCTGGGATTTGAAAGCCAGGCCAGCGCTCATCCGCGCGGCCGCGTCGTAGTAAGCCAGGCGGGCGGCGTGAACCCGGGTCTGCATTCGGGCGAGCTTGAACGCGATCCCCTGGTTCCGGCCGATTGGACGCCCAAAGGCCTCGCGATCTGTCGCATAGCGGACGGATTCGTCGAGGCATCCCTGCGCGGCTCCTACGGCTAAAGCTGCGATAGCGATCCTGCCCTCGTCGAGGATACGGAGGAAGTTGGCGTAGCCACGTCCTTGCTCTCCCAGTAGGTTCTCCGCTGGTACGCGCACCCCGTCGAAGCTGAGCGGGTGCGTATCCGACGCGTGCCAGCCAACCTTGGAGTAGCCAGGCTCTACTGTGAGCCCGGCGGCGGGGGTGGGAACGATGATGGTGCTGATCTGGCGTTCCGGTCCGCTGATGGCTGTGACGGTGATCAGCTTGGTGATACGCGTCCCGGAGTTGGTGATGAAAGCTTTCGAGCCATCTATCACCCACTGGCCGTCTTGAAGGCGGGCTGTCGTGCGGGTTCCGGCGGCGTCACTGCCGGCCCCTGGCTCTGTCAGGCCGAACGCCGCCAGTGCCCGACCGGAGACGAGATCCGGCAGCCACCGCTGCTTTTGCTCCTCAGTCCCGAAACGGTATATCGGCATCGCTCCAAGCGAGACGGCGGCTTCCAGGGTGATGGCGACGCTCTGGTCGACGCGGGCGAGTTCCTCGATGGCGAGGCAAAGGGCGAAGAAGTCGCCTCCCATGCCCCCGTACTCGGCGGGGAAGGGAAGTCCGAACAGGCCAAGGCGTCCCATCTCGGCGACAACCTCGTAGGGGAAGGACTCCTCGCGATCGTGGAGGGCCGCGACTGGAGCGACCGCATTGTTGGCGAAATCCTCCACCGTAGAGCGGAATGTTTCTAGTTCGTCGCTGAGCAGCATGTCCACCGCGGGGTCACCTTTCTTCTTCGTCGTTGCCGTCGTGGCAGGCTTGTTCAGGTACCGTTCGTGCGACAAGTTGGCCGAGGGAGACCTTCTCGCCGACCGTGACAAGTACCTCTATCACGCCATCGGCTCCAGCCGTCAGGGTGTGCTCCATCTTCATGGCCTCGACGACCGCTACCGCGTCACCTGCGGTGACAGTGTCCCCGGAGCGGACCTCAACGGCGAGGACCCTCCCCGGCATCGGGCTGAGGATTTCGTGTCCACCCGGGGCGGGACCCGCGGAGCGCCTTTCGGGAGGAACGGTGTCGACAGGCCAGGCCTCCCCTTCAAAGTCGATCCACCAGGTAAGTCCGTCACACAAGCCGTTGACGCGAAACGTCGTCCCGTCAAGCTCCATCACTTTCGAAGCGCCTGCTGTAATGAGGCGGGCGTGGTGCTCGCAGGGCTCGCCGTCCGCCGACACGCCCGCAACTCTCAAACACGCCGAGGCAACGGTTCCGGAAACCTCGACGGTCACGGGTGGCGCCCCTGCGACGCTCACCCTGTAACTGAGAGGCTGGGGACGGATGTGCCGCCAACCGGTCGGAGCATCCCAGATGTCTACCGGGCGGTCCCCTCGGGAGCTGGTGACAGCGGCCCAGGCTGATTCGAGCCGGAACAACCCGTACGCTGCCAGGAGTCCGGCCGGGACAGCACGTTGCGTCAGCTCGGCCAGGTTCCGTCCAATTAGACCGGTGTCGACGTGCCCGCTGCGCACGTCGGGGTGACGGCACAGCGAGCGCAAGAAGGCGACATTCGTGGTCACGCCGAGGATCGTCATAGAGGCGAGAGCCCGCTCCAGGCGTGCCAGGGCGCTGTCCCTGTTGGGGCCCCACGCTATGACCTTGGCGAGCATCGGGTCGTAGGCTGTGCCCACCTCGCTGCCTTCGAGCAGGGAACTGTCGATCCTGACGCCGTCCGCCTGCGGCTCCCGGACGAGCAGGGCCTTTCCGCCTGTGGGCAGGAAATCCCTGACCGGGTCCTCAGCGTAGATCCGAGCTTCGATAGCGTGGCCGACGATACGCACATCGGCCTGCGAGAAGTCGAGGACCTCACCGGCAGCGACGCGCAGCTGCTGCTCGACAAGGTCCAACCCGGTCACGGCCTCGGTGACAGGGTGCTCCACCTGCAGCCGGGTGTTCATCTCCATGAAGTAGAAAGCCTCAGGTTCCTCCGCGGAGACTATGAACTCGACCGTCCCGGCGCCGGTGTAGCCGACGGCCTTCGCCGCCTGGCACGCGGACTCGCCTACGACACGCCTAGCGGCCTCGTCGAGCAGCGTCGACGGCGCCTCTTCGACGACTTTCTGGTGGCGGCGTTGCAGACTGCACTCCCGCTCGCCGAGGTGCACCGTGGTTCCGGCGCTGTCCGCCAAGACCTGCACTTCGATGTGGCGGGGATCGGTTAGGTAGCGCTCCAGGAGCAGCGTGTCGTCACCGAAGGAGGCAGAGGCTTCCCGGCGGGCACGGCTGATGGCGTCGGCTAGCCCGTCGGGGTGCACGACGACGTGCATCCCTTTGCCACCACCGCCAGCGGACGGCTTGACTAGTAGGGGGAAGCCGACGCGGCTGGCAGCGTCGATAAGGTCGCGATCGCTCATGCCCGGCTCCCCAACGCCAGCGATGACGGGAACTCCGGCGAGACCCACCGTGCGTTTAGCCTTGATCTTGTCACCCATGACGTCGATAGCGCCCGGTGGGGGACCTACGAAGACGATACCGGCGTCGGCGCACGCAGCAGCGAAGCTGGCGTTCTCTGCCAGGAACCCGTATCCCGGGTGGATCGCCTGCGCTTTTGACACGACGGTAGCTTCGAGCACCCGCTCGATGCTGAGATAACTTTCGCGTGCCGGGGCCGGGCCTATCCAAAGGGACGTGTCGGCCTCGAGGACGTGGCGGGCGCCTGCGTCAGCGTCGGAGAACACTGCGACCGACTTGATGCCGAGCCTGCGCAGGGTGTGGATGATACGAACAGCGATCTCACCGCGGTTGGCGATAAGAACAGAGTCGAACATCGCCTACATCCTGAAGACGCCGTAGGAGACGTCGTCGAGGCCGGCACCGGCACAAACCGACAGCGCCAAACCGAGCACGGTCCTCGTGTCAGCTGGGTCGATGACACCGTCGTCCCATATCCGAGCGGTCGAGAAGTACGGGCTGCCCTGGTGCTCGTAACGTTGCGTGATGGGCACCCTCAGAGCCTCCTCGTCCTCGGCTCCCCACGCTACGCCGGTTTCTTGCGCCTGGTTGCGTTTCACAGTGGCCAGCACCGACGCCGCCTGCTCCCCGCCCATGACCGATATCCTCGCCCCGGGCCACATCCAAAGGAAGCGGGGCGAGTACGCCCTCCCGCACATCGAGTAGTTCCCTGCCCCGAAGGACCCTCCGATGATGACCGTGAGCTTAGGAACCCGTGCAGAGGCTACGGCGTTCACCATCTTCGCTCCGTGCTTGGCGATCCCGCCCGCCTCGTAGTCCCGCCCTACCATGAACCCGGTGATGTTCTGAAGGAACACCAACGGGATGCGACGCTGATCGCACAACTCGATGAAGTGAGCTCCTTTGAGAGCCGACTCGGAGAGAAGGACCCCGTTGTTCGCAACTATGCCCACCGGGTGACCGTGTACGCGGGCGAAACCGGTCACGAGCGTAGTGGCGTAGAGGGCTTTGAACTCGCCAAAAAGACTGCCGTCCACCAGTCTCGCTATCACCTCGCGCACGTCGTATGGGACCCGAAGATCTGTTGGCACCACACCGTAGATCTCCGCCGGGTCGTAGAGGGGGTCCGCGGACTCCTCGATCGGCCACGGTGGAGGTGGACGTTCCGGCAGGGTCCCGGCGATCGAGCGGACTATCCGCAGCGCGTGAGCGTCATCGTCGGCTAGGTGATCAACCACGCCAGAAGTGCGCGCGTGCAGCAGACCCCCGCCCAGTTCCTCCGCAGACACCACCTCCCCGGTAGCTGCCTGGACTAGGGGAGGTCCGCCCAGGAATATGGTCCCTTGGTTGGCAACGATGACCGTCTCGTCGGCCATAGCGGGAACGTAGGCGCCCCCGGCGGTGCAAGATCCCATTACCGCTGCGATCTGGGCTATGCCGGCGGAGCTCAACTTCGCTTGGTTGTAGAAGATCCGGCCGAAGTGCTCACGGTCGGGGAACACCTCGTCTTGAAGCGGAAGGAACGCTCCGCCGGAGTCCACCAGGTAGATGCAGGCGAGGCGGTTCTGCCCGGCGATCTCCTGGGCTCGTAGGTGCTTCTTCACTGTCACCGGGTAGTAGGTTCCGCCCTTGACGGTAGGGTCGTTGGCGACGATCATGCACAGACGGCCGGACACTTTTCCGACGCCGGTTATGAGACCGGATCCGGGAGCGTCGTCGCCGTACATGCCGTAGGCTGCGAGAGGCGACAGTTCCAAGAACGGGCTGCCGGCGTCGAGGAGGCCGTCGATCCGGTCCCGGGCTAGCAGACGTCCCCGTTCCAGGTGCCTCAGACGGGCCTTTTCGGGTCCGACCGACGCAGCGGCCAAGCGCCCCTTAAGTTCGACGGCCAAGGCTCGTTGAGCGTCGGCATTAGCTTTGAACGCTGCCGCCCCGCGTTCCACTCTGGTCACTAGGCGCTCCAAGCTTGCACCCTTCGTCTGGCCGAGTTACTAGCGCTTAACAACAAGAAGGTTAACGTTCTCAGGAGGTCCGTGTCCACAAGTCCCCTATCCACAAGTCCCCTGTCTAGGACTCCCCAGCGCATGTCTGCATGGGGGCCGTCCATAAGCCGTCCAGAGGCCGACCATAAGCCGTCCAGAGGCCGACCGTGCGGGCCCGATGGTCAGCCCGAAGTTCTCGGTTACCAGGCGGAGAGGCGGAAGTTCTCTGGGAGGGCGGACCTTCCCGCCAGCCAGGCCACTAGGTTACGGGCGTCGGCGCCGCTGGGCACACGGCCCGGCACCGTTGCCAGCAGTTGTGGCAGCTCCCAGGCGACGTACTCCGCCGGCCACGAGTCGATGCCGTAGTCGAGGCCCATGTCCACGTGATGCATCTCGACTTCCCGCAGACGCCGGACGGGACTGTCGCTCACAGGCCAGGTGTCACCGGCGAAGAGATCCGAACCCGGCCAGTTCTCGGCGGCGCAGCGTGCCCAGGTAGCTTCCAGCTCTTGTTGGGCCCGCAGGAGGTCGCTGACTACCTCCCCGGGAGGCAGCAGAGAACTCTCCTCGATGTCTCGTTTCCTCTGGTCGGGCCCACCCGGGTAGCGGGCCACCTCCTCGTTGCGAAACGCCCCCTGCAGGCGCCTAGTGTGGCTGTCGGCGTTGCGGGCTACGTGCGCCACCACCTGGCCTAATGTCCATCCGGGCAGAAGGCTGGGCCTCGCGAAGGCGTCCGCCGGCAGAGCCCGAACCGTGTCGGAGAACCGGTCGTGGGATTCACAAGCGAGGGTCACCCAACTCACAGGCGGGACTGAAGATACTGGAGCGACTCCGGTGAGCATCACCGAGCAGCCTATAGTCCTCTTACGTCCACCCGCTTCGGGTTCGAGGAGTACGCTATGGCCGATTTCCTAGCTGTGCCAGGTCTGGTGTCGCTCGGCTGGGACGACGACTGGGCAGCTGCGCTGGACGGCCTGTCCGATCCCGGCGCGATGCCCGCCAGGGTGTCGCGGGTGGACAGAGGTCTCTGCACGGTTATGACAGCGACGAGTGAGGTCCGCGCCGGCTTCGAGCGGGGGACGGAGGTGGCTGTCGGGGACTGGGTCGGTGTCGTTGCGAACCTCGCGACCGTGGGCCGGGTGCAGATCGCTGCTGTCTTGCCCCGTCGCAGCGAGCTCCGCAGGCAGACCGGCTCCGGCCGCGCGACGTCACAGATAGTCGCAGCGAACGTCGACACGGTGTTGCTCTGCGACGCTGTTGACGGAGTTCTGACCTCAGGTCACCTGGAACGGTTCTTGGCACTCGCCTGGCAGAGCGGCGCCTGCCCCGTTGTGTGTTTGACCAAGTCGGATTCGGTGGCTCCGGGGGTGCTTGCCGAGTCAGCCTCCGCTGTCGCTGCTGTCGCGCAGGGTGTCGCTGTTGTCGCGCTCAGTTCGATGACCGGTGAAGGGCTCGACCAGCTGACGCCCTACCTGGTAGAGGGTATGACGGTCGCGTTGCTCGGACTCTCAGGGTCCGGTAAATCGACCCTTGCCAACGTCTTGTCGGGTAATGGGGCCTTGTCTACAGGGCCAGTACGTCGGGATGGAACCGGTCGGCATACGACGACGCGGCGCGAGATGGTGCGAGTCCAGGCTGGTGGGCTGCTGATTGACACGCCGGGGATCAGGGCTCTGTCCGTGCTGGGGGCGAGTGAAGGCGTGGTAGATGCCTTCGCCGACGTGGAGAGCCTTGCTGCGCACTGTTCGTATCCGCAGTGCTCGCACACGAGCGAACCAGGTTGCGAGCTCACGCTAGCCGTGTCTAAGGGGAGTCTTGAGGGCAGGCGTCTGGATAGCTGGCTCAGGTTGAAAGCTGAAGCAGCGTCGGATGAGCCGGGAGCGGCACGTCGGGAGGTGGCGGAGCGCAAGCTTCGCAAAGACGCCAAGGTCTCCCGACGTCGAGCCCAAGCAGCCCAAGCCGACATCAGCTCTGACCGCTAGGGGCGGGTACGATTCGTAGGTATGCCCCTGGTTGGGATAGGTGAGAAGCTCCGGCGGAAGGGGCCCGGACCCGTCATTGATCGCATGAGGCTTTACCAGCTAGGGGCTATTCGCCGCCCGCCGCTGCCAGCGTGATGTCAGCCGGTGCGACGGTTGTCCTCGTGGCGGCAGGAGGACTGGCTGGAGCCCTGGGGACAGCCGGGGGCATAACCTCCTTGGTCTCATACCCGGCGCTGCTGGCGGTCGGCCTGCCGGCCCGCGCTGCGAGCGTAGCGAACATCGTAGCGCTCGTGGCCTGCTGGCCTGGATCTGCATTAGCGTCGCGCCCCGAGCTCGCGGGTCGAGGAGCGTGGCTTCGCCGCTGGTGCAGCGTCAGTGCGCTCGGTGGAGGCGTAGGCGCCCTAGCTTTGCTGTTGACACCGCCGTCAGCTTTCGAGAGCGTCGTCCCTTACCTTGTAGCTGCCGCATCGTTGCTCCTCGTCGCTCAGCCGCGTCTGTCCTCGTTGATCGAACGGCAAGCGGGGTACGAGGCGGCCATCTTCCTCGTCGGTCTGTTCTCAATCTCGGTGTACAACGGCTACTTCGGTGCCGGGGCGGGCATTATGACCCTCGCAGCGGTGCTCGTATTGGTAGAGCCCGACGTGGTTACCGCCAACGCCTTGAAGAACGTGCTCGTTGGGGCAGCGACGGTCGCGTCCGCCGCCATTTTCGTCGTCTTCGCGGACGTCGAATGGGCGTCGGCAGTTCCGCTAGCGGCAGGAATGCTCTTGGGGAGCACCCTAGGCCCGCGCCTGGCCAGGCGTGTCCCGGCCCGCATCCTCAGGTCTGTCGTGGCCTTGATCGGCCTCGGCCTGGCCGTTAGTCTTTGGGTGCAAGGCTGACCGGTGGAGTCGGCGGTCTCAGCCGGCGCCGTAAGGACAACTCTTGTCCTCACCGAGCGGATCGCCGGTGCGAGCGAAAGCCTGAGCCCTAGACCCACCACACGAAGTGGCGTACTCGCAACTGCCGCAGCGCCCGGCGAGCCGGGTTGGGTCTCGCAGGCTCCTGAGAAGCGCGGACTGCGTGTAGATGGCGCTCAGCGGCTGCTTGCGGACGTTCCCGACGACGCAGGGTAGGAACCCGCTCGGCTGGACGTCACCGGTGTGGGACACGAACACCACGCCCCGGCCGTCACCGACAGAAAGAGGGGCACGCCGATGTCCGCTGGGTGCGCTCTGGTCACTTCCCCGCCGGGCGCGTTCGGCGCCTTCAGGCCAGATGCCGTCCAGGTCCGACCACAGCTTGTCGTAGAGGGGCCCTGGATGCCAACGGCTGCGCTTCTGAGAGCCTTCAAGGATCACGCGCCGATAGGCCGGGGCTTCAGTGGTTTTCAGGGTCACAACCGTGGCAATGTCGTGGAGGAAGTGCAGCACATCCTCGGTGTTGTCGGGACTGAGCGCCTGCGTTACGTCGGCTCTTCCGACCGGTACCACGAAGAACACACTCCACATCCCTGCTCCCAGGTCGTTGACCAACTTTGCGATCCCGGGGAGGTCGGAGACCGTCTCGTTGCTGACCGTCGTGTTGATCTGGAGGCGTAGTCCGGCAGCTACAGCCGACCTGCCAGCCGCCACGGTCCAGCCGAACGAGCCGCCGACTCTCCTGAAAGCGTCGTGAGTTTCAGGCGAGTACCCGTCTATGGAAAGCGAGACTGCCCCGGCTCCAGCCTCTCGCAGAGCGGCGAGTCGCTCAGGACTGGCCAGCGGCGTACCTGCCGGCGACACTGCCATGGACAGGCTCCTCCGCGCGCCGTACCGTATCAAGTCGTCAAGATCCGGGCGTCTTAGTGGGTCGCCTCCGCTGAAGACGACCCTGGGGCGCGGCGCGCCCAGCGAGGCGAGGTCGTCGAGCACGCCTTCGAGTTCTTCGGTGCGCAGCTCGTTGGGATCGCGCAAAGGCGCGGACTCGGCACGGCAGTGCCGACAAGCCAAGCTGCAGGAGCGGGTCAGTTCGACCAAGACCAGGAACGGCCGGGAAGAAATGTCGAAGTGCAGCCGACGTACCCCGGCTGAGGAAATAGACTCTTTCCGGATCGTCGAAACCGTCGGCTCAATCACAGTAACCTCGCTGGGTGCTCTCGTCGGACGTCTCATCAACTTAACGGAGCAGGCCGGCGGCTACTACGGCCGAAAGACCCTAACGTTGCCACCTTCAAGGTCGTGCCCTGGGAGTGTCGCGTCGCATGAGGTCGTTTCTGTGACCGCTTTTGCGGCGCCGGTCGGTTGCGCAGCGCCTTTCGGGTGGAGGCAGCCCGGCCAGGACACCAACTACCAAGTAGCATTTTGCGGATGGAAGACAGACCATACGAGACGATCATCGTCTCGAGGCAGAGTTGCGTAACGACGGTCACTTTGAACCGGCCCGAGAAGAAGAACGCTGCCAATTCCACTATGTGGGCGGAACTTGGCCGAGCTTTCGCGGAAGTGTCCGAATCCCCAACCGACCGGGTCTTGATCCTGCGTGGGGCTGGAGGATCCTTCTGCTCGGGGGCGGACCTCACTGGTTCCGTTTCCGACACTCACCCTCTTGACAACATGCGCCAAGTCCATCAGGTCGCCTTGTCGCTGCACCAGCTTCCCAAGCCGTCGATAGCCCTCGTAGACGGCGATGCAGTCGGAGCGGGCTGCAACCTTGCTCTCGGCTGCGACATGGTCTTCGCCACCCCGAGGTCGCGCTTCGCCGAGATATTCGTCCGACGCGCCCTTTCGGTCGACTTCGGAGGATCGTGGCTGCTGCCCCGCCTGGTGGGATTGCATCGTGCGAAGCAGCTTTGCCTGACAGGCGCTCTTATCTCAGCTGATGAGGCGGCGGCGATCGGCCTAATCAACGAGGTCGTAGAGGGTGCCGACATCGAGAGCAAGGTCTATTCGCTCGCCGGGGACCTGGTAGCGGGACCCCAGATAGCTCAGGGCCTGATCAAGCAGCTTCTCAACGCCGGATCGGGTTCCACCATGGCTGAGGCTCTCGACGCTGAGTCTGCAGCTCAGAGCGTCAATCTCCTGTCGCCTGACGCCAGAGAGGCGCGCATGGCTTTCGTTGAGAAGCGACCGCCGAGGTACGGTCGGCGCTGAGCGTCCCCGAACTTAGGACGTCACCATGTGAGGTGCCCTGAGCAACGCCGGAGACGTTCAGTTCCCCGTGCAGCACGCCGGTCGCTTCTCGAGGAAGGACCGGACCCCTTCTTGGTGGTCCACGGATCTTGCGTCACGCTTCAAGCGACTGCTCACAGCGTCTCCACCTCCTACGGTGTGGTATGCGGCAGCCGTGGACGCGTTATTTGGAGACGGCGGTGAACAGCTTTGTGGATGGCTCCGCTGCGCTCTTCAAGATCTGGTTCTCCCTTCGGAGCGCTCGCCGGGCTAGGACCCAGTATGCGAGGCCTGCTACCGCCACGCCGGCGAAGACGCTGAAGTCTGCTCCGCCGCTAGCAGACGACAATGGTCCTACGAAGGCGGCGCTGTCAATCCACATGGCTGCCGCGACCATTCCCAGCAACTGAGCCGCTATCCCAGGGAGAAAGATACCCCCTTTGCGCCAGTAGCGGCCCCGGCTGGACTCGTCGAGAAGAGCTAGCGAATCGTACCGGCCTGCTCGAAGCAACCAGTCCACGAGGTAGACGGCGAACCACGGGGCTAGCCAGAGTATCAGCAGGCCGAGGAAGTCAGAGTAATAGGTATTGAACGAGTTCGAGAAGATGACAAAGAAGCACAAGACTGTGCAGATGACGCTATCGACAGCGACACACTTCCAGCGGGCGAGGTGGACGCCGAGCGACTGGAGGGTTAGCCCGGACGAGTACAAATCGATAGAGTTGACAGCGAAGAGGGTGACGATCGCGAAGAGCAAATATGGGATTGCTACCCAACCCGGCAGCGCTTTCGGGATCCCGCCGATCGGGTCGCTGGCCGATGAAACCACAGATGCTATCGCCGCGCCGAGCACCTCGAGCAGTACTGCCGGAAGAAATCCCCCGAGAGAAGTATAGAGGAAAATCTGCTTGGCCGAGCTGCTTCGCGGCAGGTAGCGGGAGTAGTCGCTACCGGTGTTCGCCCAAGACAGGCCACCACCGGATACGATCAACGCGATAGCTAAGGTGAAGTCCTGCCAAGTCCCGCCCTTCGATATTGTGCCAAGGTGGACTTTGGATGCGACAAGAACTGCCATGATTACGAAGAGGACCGTGGATGCCCACGCGAGCTTACGTTGGAAGGCGAGGATCAAACGATATCCCAGCATCGGAAGTAGGCTCTGGATGACTGCGGCTACGATAATGATCGCGATTTTGAGTCCAGTCGACGACGAAACTCCGGCCTTGGAGAAAATTGCAAGCGCAGCTAATGCAACCAGCGCCAGGCCGGAAGCTTCGAAGCCAACGCAGGTGATCCAGTTGAAGAACGAAAGCCCCTTGCCGCCATTCGGTCCGAACGCCGCGCGTGACACGGCGAAAGTAGAAGTCCCAGTCTTTGGGCCCTGCAGGCTGGTTAACCCTACGGTGACGAAGGCGAGGTTGCCGAGAATCATGGCGAGCACCGACTGGCCGAAGGAGAGTCCCAGCGAGATCACCACGGCGCCATTGACTACGTAGAACACGTTGAGGTTCGTGCCCATCCACATGCCAAAGAGGTCCCGCGGCCTTCCGTGGCGTTCTGGGTCGGGTATTAAATCGATTCCATGCGCCTCAACGACGGATTCGGGGGCGTGCGCGTTAAACGCAGCGTCGGACATAACATGCGCCTTTCTATGTTTTGGACTGCTAGGTGTGTTTTGGTGTTTGAGGTGTAGGACTAAAGTGCCTTGACGCCGGCCCTGAGCTCTCGGAGCGGAGGGACCCCCCCAAGCTGGCTTCCCTCGAGCATTTCCCACCTGACCCGACCCGGCCGTCGGCCCGGAGCGTCGACGTGGATGCTGCGAGTGGGTGTGATGATCCAGTCGACGGGCACGTCATGGTCTTCTCCGGAGAGTGACTCGTCGACTACTTGACAGTCGTGCACAACGCACGCGATCTCGGTGTCGTCGTCGACCACACCTATTTCGCTGAGGATCGCCCATTCCAAGTCGAAGAAGCCGTGGCCTTTACCGAATCGGACGCCGTTCGTGCTTACGGCTGATCCGCCAGTTACCAAGAGCCGAAGCGGGCCCCAGGGTGAAATTTGCGCGAGGGTGACTGGTCGGGCATGACGATCCATGCCGTCCAGAGTCGCTGCGTAGGCTTCCTGGCCGGCTTTGACCGAACCCGCATCCAAGGCCAAGAAACCTCTGACGATACCGTAGGTGGTCATTAAGACAGGTCGTCCATCGGCGATGACCTGGGCCCGTAGGGCCTCGGTGCTGTTGTCAGGGGTGATGAATGCGGCACCGCCCATCCGGTACGAATCAAGTGAGCGGATGCGCCGCGCACACTCGTCGCTGCCTTCGAAGTCGGCTATGAAGGACGAGAAGTCCCAGTGGAATCTCGAGTCCGGCCGGGCGACCTTGGCAAGCTCGGTCCAGATTCGCTCGCGATGTGAGCTCGTCGGCTCTTGGCTAGCGCTCATCGCCGGGCTCCTGCCCGGTGGCGGATGGCAGCGGGTTTGGTCGAGGTGATCTCGGACAGCAGGTCCGAAACGTAAGCCTTGGAATCGCCGATACCGGCCTGGAATTCCTCCCAGCGCAGACCGTCAGGTTTGGGCAGCACGGATGCCGGCGCAACTGCTCCCTCTGGCGTGATTATCAGGTCGGCAACGGCGTCGTGATGGCCGGGCCGAACATCGACGTCTAGGAGTTGGCAAGAGTGGATAACCGCTACCACTGTGGTAGTCGGACTGGCAAGGCCGCAGTGTCGCAGCAGAGCCCACTCCAAGTCGAAGTAGCCATCGCCGCCGCCGAAGTGCAGCCCCTGCCTGGTCACTGCTACCGCTCCGGTCAAGACGACTCCTACCGGTTCCAGCTGGCGGAGATCATCGAGCGTCAACACCGTTCCTAGACGTTCCATCCCATCAAGAGTCGCCGCCAAGGCCATGTCTGCCTTGCTCAGGCGGGCCCCGTCGAGGGCGACGAGCCCTCGACGGAGCCCAAAGGTGGGCACCACCAGGCGTTTCCCCTGCCGGAGGGCGTCGAGGCGTAGCGCCTCCAAGGAGTTGTCAGGTGCAATAAAGACGACTGCGGCTTGTGCATAATCGGGGAGGTCTTGCACCTGGATGTCACAGCGCTCCCTGCCCTCGAAGTCGGGAACGAAGCGGCTCACATCCATGTCGAAGCGTGAGTCGGGCCGGGCCACTTCGACGAGGCGGTCCCAGACGAGCCAGCGAACTTTCGTCGACTGAACCACGAACGTGCCGCGTCCCGGCTCAACGCGCAGTAGATCTTGGCGGACTAGCTCGTCAAGCGCCCGGCGTAGCGTGCCCCTGCTCACCCCGAAGGTAGACATCAGCTGAGTTTCGGGCGCCAAGGGCCGTTCGTCGCCGAGAGGAATGGACATGACCAGCTCTTCGAGTGAGTCGTACACCTCCCGGTAGAGAGGCACGCCGGTTCTTAGCCGGTTCGGCCGATACCTCGGCGGCGCGCTATCTGTCTCAGGGACTACCGAGAACCTGTGCATGTCGAATCATACGCACACTTCCTGACAGATGTCTAGAGGTATAGATGTCTAGCATGTTAAATCTGACCTGGGTCATGGGCGCTGCGGACTCGGCCGTCGATCACCACTGAGCGAGTTAGCGTAGCAACGGGTCTTCGTCGTCACCGGTGTGTCGAAGTCCACCGATGATCGGCCCCTTGGGTATCGCTTGTGCGAAAGTGGCCAAGGCCAGTGCCGCCACGGTCTGAGAGTCGGTGATCGTGCCGTCCGAAACGAGCGCCCACGCCTCTTCGGCGCTCACCATAACAACCTCGTCGATGCCCTCGGCGGCCCGGTCGTCGCTCCCCGTGTCGACAAGCCCCTGTGCAGCGAAGACGTAGTTCTCCTCTCTCAACAGGCCGTTGGCTGGGAACAGAACTCCGAGTGCATCCCACTGCGAAGCCGCGAGGCCTGTCTCTTCGGCGAGCTCCCGCTTAGCCGCGACGAGGGGGAGCTCCCCGGGATCGCAGCTCCCGGCGGGAACTTCCAGAGACGTCCGCCCGACCGTGTAACGGTATAACCGGACTAGCGGTATGCGGCCCTGCTCGTCGAACGCGACGACGAACACGGCCGGGGAGCTCTCGACGGTGAAGTAGTCACCATGTCTACCGTCAGGTCGCAGGACGTCGTCATGGCGAACCGAGTACCAAGGATTCTCGTGCACCACCGAGGTGCTGAGGCGGACCCATGGTCCGCGCCGCTCGTACACAACGCCAACTTTACACACCACGGGCCAGCGCGACCCCGTACGGCGAAGCCGCCCTTCGCTCCCCGCTCCTATTTCAGGATGTTAACGGCTCTAGCGATGACGAAGGCAACGGTAAGGATCGCCATTGCCGACTGCAGGAGCATGAGCAGCTTCGCCCAACGCGAGAGGGGCATGGTGTCGGTAGGGCTGAAGGCGGCGGCATTAGTGAACGACACGTAAAGGTAGTCGACGAACGTCGGTGTCCAGTCTGGTGGGGCGAGGTCGGGCTGGGCCATCTGCGGAAAAAGGAAGTCTGGGAACGACTTGGTTGCTCGAGCCCTAGCAACGGGTCCGCCCCGGTCCCATTCCCAGTACCACAGGCCAAATACCAATATGTTTGTTAGATAGATGCTAGCTCCCCTAGTCAACAGCAGAGCCGCATTGTCGCCCGCTGTCCCGTTCACCAGGCCCTTGATCAGCTCGCCGGTTGACCACGCGTTAGCGGCAGAGATAAGAGCTATGAGAGCGATACTGCTGGCGCGCAACGCGACCGACGTCCGATTTATCCTCCTCGGGTTCGCGATCGTGACACCGACGAGCAGTAGGCCTTCGAGGGAGGGTAGAAGGTACGTCGGGTGGAAGGTGAGATTACTAGGCAGTACCAGCTGCAAGGCTATTGCTAGAAGGACTGCGGTCGCTACCGGCAAACGGTGCTCCCCCTGATTAGCACGCCTCCACGACGGCGTCGCGTGACGCTCGAACAACTCGACGAAACTACTGTCGGAGAGCACTTTCTCTAGTCTCTCCAACCGGTCCTGCAGCGTCTCACCCTGGGAGTTCTGAGCACTCCGGCGCTTGCCGCCGGGTCCATCATTCTCAGTGCTCATCTGGTCTCCTCCTCGACCCCTGGCCGTGGCCGGCCCATTCGCGCTTGCTCATCGACGAGACCCCAAGATCCATCCAGGTGCTCCCTCCTGCGGCTACGTCCACTGGCGGAAGGGTGATGGGAGTGGCCCGCAATATTTCCGGTTGGTAAAAAGTACAAGGCTTTGCCGTCAGGAAACAGGCCGGCAACAATCGAGTCGTAACCTGCCGTTGCGTGATAGACATTCAACACAAGATCGTATCCAACCCGTGGGCATTCACCGCGGATGACCTCGATGGACTCGCCTCCTTCTATGACGAGTACGGCTTCGCCGTGCTGGCCGGCGCCCTCGACGACGAAACCGTCGACCGCCTAGAAGCCGAGTGCTTCGAAGCCCAGAAGCGCCTTATTGCGGGCGAGCTTGACCCGAGGTACGGTACGGTCCGTCTTGTCGAGAACGACGCTACTGAGAAGGCAACCAAGTTTGCCAACTATGTAGTTCACATAACGGAACTGTCACCGACGGCGCGAGACATTCTCTACTCACGGTACGTCATCGACCTGATGCGTCGGTGGCTCGGCGGCAGCGTATGGTCCGCAGAGGAACGGCAGTTCGGGTTCGTCTATCAAGACGCCAGACCCGGAAGTGAGAGCAGCTACACCCGCATCGGCTGGCATTCCGATTGGCAGTCAAGCCCGCATCTCGACATCTGGCCCTCCACCGCTGTCACTATACACATCGACGGTACCAGCCCGGCTAACGGCTTTCTTCGGGTCGTTCCCGGAAGCCACAAGTGGGCGACCCCGGCGCCGTATGAGAACGTCAACGGAGCTGTAGTTCCTGACGGTGCAGCGTCCACCGGTGGCTATTCCGACGAGTCGCCTCCCTACTTGATGCCTCTACGGTTCGAGAAGATACCTGGCGAGATAGCGGTATACGCAGAGCGCGGCGACATCCTATTCCATGACTGCTACCTGTGGCACTCAGCAGCCTTAGCAACTGACGCCAGTGCCGACACCATGCGTCGCCACGTGAGAGGTGGCTGGTTTGGAGGAAAGGTCCCCGAAACATATACCGAAGCTGATTTCGTCAAGAACGCCGCCCGTTGAACCGGGGCACCAAGGCTGAAGCGCAGTGGTTCGCAGAAAAAAGTAAGAATTTAGGACAGGAGACTTGTATGACATCAGCTCAGTTCGATCGCCGACAATTTCTCGGCCGGGCTCTTCAAGGCGGTGCAGGAGCGATCGCGTTAGCAGCTGGCGGGGGAGCGCTCCTCGCTGCATGCGGGACGTCGAGCAAAGCCGCCTCATCGACAGCCAGTACTACGGGAGCCAGTACTACGGGAGGGAGTACCTTTGCGCCTTCAAAGTCTCTCGGCTCGGGCGCACTTCAGCTCGACTGGATCGAAGACATCGAATTTGCCGGTAGCTTCATCGCCAAGTCGAACGGCTACTACTCGGACAACGGTCTCGACGTCTCGCTGTTGGCAGGTGGGCCGACAACATCCGTGGAGCCGATCGTAGTATCGGGCAAGGCCCTAGTAGGCATAAGCGGGCCCGATATCACCTCCGAGGCGATCAACAATGGTGCCCAGCTCACCATCATCGGCGCCAGCCTTCAAAAGGCACCACAGGCCATCATGTCACTGGCCAAGTCGCCCATCGCAGACCCGCAAGGCATGATTGGCAAGAAGATCGGCGTGCAGGCAGGTAACTTGGTCTCCTTTAATGCATTTTTAAAGATGAATAATATCCCTGCTTCTAAAGTCACCGTAGTCCCGGTGCAGTTCGACCCATCACCCCTTGCGGCGGGGACAGTAGACGGGTGGTTCTCCTTCATCACCAACGAGCCCTTTCTCTTGGCGGCCAAGGGGGTAGCCACCCACACCTTCTTGATGTACGACTACGGGTATCGTCTCTACAGCGGAACATACTGCGTCTTGACTTCCAATCTGCAAGACACGACAAAGCGAGCCCAGATAAAGGCCCTGATGACAGGTGAAATCCTAGGGTGGGAGAAGGCCTTCGAGGATCCGACCTTAGCGGCTGATCTCACGGTGAACGTCTACGGAAAGACCAATGGCCTGGACATACCCACGCAGACCAAGGAGCTAGCAGCGTATGAGCCGCTGTACAAGACTTCGGTCACAGAAGCCCATGGCCTGATGTGGTTGGACCCGACGGACATATCGCAGAACGTCGCAACGCTATCACTGCTGGGTATAAAGAGTTCGCCAAGCTACTTCGACAACTCTATTTTGCAGGAGATCTACAGTGGTAAAAGCTCTTTGCCGATCCCTGCCTGAGAACTAAACAGGAGTCTGCATGCGATTCGAGGAGTTGCTCCGCCGGGTTCCGAAGGTGGAATTGCATTGCCACTTCGAAGGCACCGTGCGTGCCTCAACCTTCGCAGATCTTGCCGGACGCCACGGCATAGCCTTGCCGACAACAGACGTATCGAGGCTATACGACTACGCAACCATCTACGAGTTCCTGGATATCTTTGGCTTAGTTTCCTCGACCCTGGTCGACCGTAAGGACTTCGCCCGCGTAGCCTACGAGTCTCTCGAAGACGGAGTTGCGTTGGGGAACCTGAGGTATCGCGAGATGTTCTTCAACCCTACTCTTCATACTCGCCGGGGTATCACGATAGCGACTGTGATCGACGGGATCATCGACGGTATTCGTCAGGCAGAGACGGACCTGGGCGTGCAGTGTCGGCTCATAGCTGACGTCTACCGTCAAGACGAGCCGGCTACGGCTCGTCAGATGGTGGAAGAAGTTGTAGCGCTTCGACGCCCCGAAGTTATCGGGCTCGGAATGGACGGGGCCGAAGCTCCCGATCCACCGGAGAGGTTCGTGGAGGCATTCGCCTTGGCTGCACGTAGTGGCCTGCGTTTGACGAGTCACGCTTGCGAGGACGGTCCACCCGAGAATGTCTCCACTTGCCTGGATCTTCTTGGATGCGAACGAATCGACCATGGATACCACGTGCTTGAATCGCCGGAAGTGACTGCCCGTTGCAGGGACGAGGGAATCTACTTCACCTGCTGTCCTACGTCCACGTCCGTCGTGTATGGGTGGCCCGACCTTCGGGCTCATCCGATCAAAGATATGGTCGACGCCGGCCTGCGCGTCACCTTGAACTCGGACGATCCGACTATGTTCCGGACCGACATCGGATCGGAATATGTAGACCTCTGCCTCGCTTTGGGCTACGACATCGAACAGGTCCGTCGCTTCGTGCTCGACGGTGTGGAAGCCTCCTGGTTGGACGACTCGGATAAAGCGTCTCTTCGCCGTTCGTTCGCCGGGGAATTGGACTACCTGCAGGCGCAGCTCGTCGTGGGTTGAGGAACGCCCACGCGAGCTGGTGATTGCCCCACCGGGCAAGTCTTAGAGAATCCCAAGCGGCGCTCAGACCTGCGGGTCTGTTCGTCGCTTTGGGTCATGGACGGCCCGTCTTAGGTGTTCTCCTGCGTGCATCGGAGGCATCCGAGGGCAGTCCGTCGACACGCACGACTCAGCGGGCACGATGTCGGTATCTAGACTAGGGTAGTGGAAGTATACGATCGATATCCTCCTGCTCGAAGAGCCGAGTCCGGGAGGCGGGTTCACCACTCGGTGGATGTTTGCGCGCAGGACGCCGTTGGTCCATCGGGCTAACATATCTCCGGGTTGTACTAGAAGGTCTCCGTCTCGAAACTCGACCGGGGTCCATTCATCGTGGGCCGGTAGACGGACCTCCAGCCCGCCCGGGGCTTCGTCAGCCCATAGGACGGTGAGTCCACCCAGGTCGGTGTGTGCCCTCTGTCGTAGCGTGCCTTTAGGAGGCTCCTCCGGCTGTGGTAGATAGTTGTTGACTACGAGACTGCCGTGGTGGTTTTCGCACCACTTTCCAAGGTCGGAGGTTGGCAGCTTCAACACTTCCGAGATCGAATTCATGATCCGGCTTGACAGCGCAGCGAGACTTGCGTGGTAGCGAGTCCACGCTGCTGCGAATCCGACAGGATGGCGGGGCCACAAGTTAAAGTGGTCGAAGTGAGAGTGTCGTAGGTTGCTGGCCGCAGACGTGTCCGACGCTGAAGGTAGCTCGAAACGTTCTAAGACAGCTGAGGCGGAGAGATCCTCGACGACGCGATTGCCGGCGAGGGCTTGCCAGCCTCGCCAGATTCCGTCGCCCCGCCACTGGACTCTCGATGTTTCCGACGGAGTTAGGTCGAAGAATTCGCGGGATACGGCAAGTAGGTCGGTGCGGACCTCTTGAGGAAGCGCGTGTCCTGTCACGAATGCGCAGGAGGCCCCCACTAAAGCGTCAGTAAGATCTTCAGGGCTGTCGGTCTCGAGGTTGATTCGCGGAATCGTTCGTGTCGTCACGTACGCGACGATACAAGCAGGAGTATTTCAGATCGGTGAACAATCCAATCTGCGCGCCGTCCTGCTTCTCTAGGCTGTGAATGTGTCAGTTGTGTGAACAGGTCCGCTGGAGTGTTGACCATGGGTATCCCGTCGCCAAGAATGGGAGGAGTGTACTTGCCCGCTCTATTGGAGATTGGATTGATACAACCGTGCCAGCAGGATCAGTCATTCCCAGGCATGCCAACCAAGAAGACAGACCCATCGACGACTTGAGGTCGTGCCCAGCTAAAGAGGGCTCGGGCCGTCGCCACCGCGCCGGTATCGAGATCTCGGGTCTGACAAAGAAGTTCAAGATAGGCCGAAGTGCTGTTACCGCACTCGAATCATTCGAGATGACCGCTGCGCGCGGCGCCTTTATTGCGCTGATCGGACCGTCAGGCTGCGGAAAGTCGACAGTGTTACGGGTTCTTGCCGACCTGGAGAAGCCAACCTCGGGCAGTGTGGCGGTAAATGGCGAGACTCCTGCTGAACTGCGCAAGAGCCACAGACTCGGTATTGCGTTCCAGGACGCCGCTCTCCTGCCGTGGCGCTCCGTGAGGTCCAACGTGAAGCTCCCCCTCGAGTTGACTTCGGCGAAGATGCCCGAGTCCGAGGTTGATGATCTGATCCGATTGGTCGGACTGGAAGGCTTCGAGAGGGCCCGGCCCTCTCAGCTGTCGGGTGGTATGCGACAGCGGGTGGCTATCGCCAGGGCCTTGGTCGTCGAGCCCGAGTTGCTCCTCTTGGACGAGCCTTTCGCCGCCGTGGACGAGATGACCCGTCAGAGACTCAATATGGAGCTCCTTCGGATCTGGGCCGAGCGAGCCACGACGACAGTCCTTGTCACGCACTCGATCAGCGAAGCGGTGTTTCTGGCCGATCAGGTTGTCGTGATGACCGGACGGCCCGGGAGGGTTCGGACTGTGGTCACCGTGGACTTAGCGCGCCCTCGGACGCCGGACATGATGAAGTCAGCTCGCTTCCACCAGTTGACGGATCGGCTGTCCGACCTGCTCTTCTCGGATGGGATCCCGGCTAGCGGAGACGACGTCTAGATGGTCCAGTTGGTAGCCGAGAGCGAAGTCGGAAAGCCAGGCACTACTGGTGGCAGCGGTCGTGGCCGAGTGGAAGTCCCGCCGCTCGCACGCATGTTGGAGCTACCTTGGATGGGGGCCGCTCTTGGAGTAGCAGTTCTCCTAGTCGTTTGGGAGCTACTCGCCGTGTTCGTGTTCGCCGGAAAGCACATCATGCCGACCCCCGTGGGAGTGGCCGACGGGCTGTGGAGTAATAGAGTCCTGCTCCGAGAGAATGCGGGTATAACCCTCGCGGAGGCGGCGCAAGGCTGGCTGTGGGGTAACGCCCTCGCAGTGGTCCTCGCGCTGGTCTTCGTTTTGAGTCCTGCGGTAGAGGCAGCGCTGCTACGCCTGGCTATCGCGAGTTACGCGATGCCGATCATTGCGATCGCTCCGATTCTCAACATCGTCTTCGGCGGCGACAAGCCAAAGGTGGTCTTGGCGGCAATGAGTGTGTTCCTGACGACGCTCGTCGGTATGTCGGCCGGACTGAGGTCAGCGGACCGGACAAGCCTGGACCTCGTAAAGGCGTACGGCGGTGGGTCGTGGGTCGCTGTGGTCAAGGTACGTCTGTGGTCCTCCCTGCCGAGCTTGTTCGCTGCTTTGCGGATCGCCGCGCCGGCGGCCCTCCTCGGGGCGATCATCGGGGAGTACCTAGGTGGCACCCGGGGACTCGGTGTCGCGATGATCAACGCTGAGCAGTCCTTGGACGTAACTCGGGTGTGGAGCATCGCCCTGTTCGCGTCGGCTCTGGCCGGGTTGGGATATGCGGCGACGAGCCTCGTCAGCAGATTAGCGATGCCCTGGGCTACTGCTCTCGTACCGGTCGCTCATATGGAGGCTGCTGCTAGCAGATACCGAGGAAGGCTCTATAAGGCAGGGCGTTCCGTGATGTTCCTAGTCCTTTCGGTAGCGATAACGGTGCTGCTGTGGACCGCCTTCGTGAAGTTGCTCAACCTGAATTCGTATTTCGCCAAGACGCCCGCCGATGTGTGGCGCTACCTCACGCAAGGGCAGTCAGCTGCCGCTGATCGCGCAACCATTTTGACCCAGTTGACGGTGACGCTCAGGGACGCGTCGCTGGGCTACGTCTTCGGTACAGCGCTCGCCGTCATTGCGGCGATGGCTGTGGTCACCAGCCGGACTGTTGAGGCGACGTTCATGCCGGTCGCCGTCGTCCTGCGCTCAGTGCCGTTGGTGGCGATGACTCCGCTTATAGCCCTGGCCTTCGGACGCGGTCTCATAAGCGTGACAGTGATAGCGGGCATCGTTACCTTCTTCCCGACCTTGGTCAACGTAGTGCAGGGCCTAAGGTCGGCTCCGGCTGACTCGCTGCTCCTGATGCGCGCGTACAACGCCTCGAAGTGGAAGATCTTGGCGAAGGTGCAGGTCCCTAGCGCCCTTCCATCGCTGTTCAGCTCCGCTCGTATCGCCGCACCGGGGGCCCTCCTTGGTGCCGTCCTCGCTGAATGGCTGTCTACAGGCAAGGGCCTCGGTTTCTACATGCTGGAGTCGAGCACGGAATCGCAGTACAACGCGCTGTGGTCCGGCGTGGCTACCATCACGGTCGTGTCGGTCGCTATCTACGTTCTGGTCGGAGTGCTTGAACTCCCCGTATTGCGCCGATTCGGGTCGATTTCAGCATAGTCCGAAGGTGCGCCTGCGGGCAGCCTTCGAGTGGCTTGCTCACGAGACGACCGCGTCGTGGAACAGCTCGCCGGTGGTCCCGTCGACTAGGCCGAGGTCGGTCAGGTGTGGTCCAGGGATGCAAGCAAGGCATGACGCGAACACCTGCATCAGCGGCTGGCTGAGACCGCCCGGCGGGAGTCCGACGTCAGTCGCCGCTACAAGAAGTGCGTCTTGGGCTAGCGCGACCTCATCGGCGGAAAGTGGCGACAGGATTCCTGCTATCGGCAACGCTATCTGGGTGACCACGCAGCCGTGCTTTGCCACGGCTACACCACCTTGGGTGGCTATCACTGCATTAGCGGCCACGGCCATGTCGTGGGGGTCCCGGCCGAACACTACGAGATTGTGGGTGTCGTGAGAGACCGTGGAAGCGATGGCTCCCGTCCACTGCTTCCCCCACCCCGTTACTAGGGCTGTGCGGACCTGCTGGCTGGCCCGGCCATGGCGGTGAACGACTGCTTGGAGCAGGTAGCCATCGGGGACGACAACTTCCCCGTTGCTGACGTCGACTTCCACTTCGTTCCAGGAAGTGTTTATGATCCCGTCTATCGCCTTCATCCTGACAGACTCTTTTGCACGCGAAACCCGCAGGACGAAGTCCTGCGGCCCCACAGGATCGAGGTGGACAGTGTCCATCGGGGGTATGGAATGACTTTCCTCGCACGCCACGAGCATCTCCGAGTCCCGGGCTATGAGCGTCCCGGCCTTGTAGACAGACGTGACGACGAACTCATCAAGATCGCTAAGCAGTATCAGGTCAGCCTCACGTCCGGCGGCTACGAGCCCAAGGTCTGGACGTCCGAGACGAAGGGCGCCATGATAGGTCGCGAGGCGAAGTGCTCTGACGGGTGGCATGCCATGGCAGATCAGGCGTCGAATCAGGTGGTCGAGACCGCCGTCGCGCAGCAAGGTTGCGGCGAAGAGGTCGTCGGTGCACAGCACTAGGTGCGCTGGCAACTCGGGCAGTGCGGCAAGTCCGGCTACGACGTCGGGTAGCAATCCGTCGAGCATTCCCCGCAGCTCGACTGTCATCCCCGCTTGGAGTCTGGTCGTAACTTCGCCGGTCGCGAAGATCTCATGGTCGGATTCGATCCCGGCGGCGAGATAGGCCTGGATCTCCGTTGGGCTCAGCCCGGCAGCGTGCCCCGACACGAGCTTGCCGCTTGCGAGCCCTTCGCTGACGACTCGGACCATTCGCTCATCGAGTCCCAGGACCCCGAGCATGTCCATAACCTCTGCTAGGCCGGCCATTTCCGGCCACGACAGCATCTCTGCGACGTCTGGGGCAAACAGATCGTGCCCGGAAAGCTCGAGGCCAGGCTGGGGAGGGACGCAGGAAGGTGCCTGGAAGAGGAAACGTACGGGAAGTCCGGCGGACGCCTGAACGCAGTATCGAACTCCTTCCACTCCAGCCACGTTGGCGAGCTCGTGCGGGTCGCAGAATACCGTGGTGGTCCCTCGGCGGCCTACCGCTGAGGCGTACTGACCGGGTGTAAGCATCGAGCTCTCGAAGTGGACGTGCATGTCGATCAATCCAGGTCCGATGTAGCTCCCCGAGCAGTCCACCCGGAGGCGGGCGTCTTGGCGCTCCCCACGTGGATGGACGCTCGAGATGAGTGAGCCGACTATGCCAACGTCGAGGTTGCGGAGTGAACCTGTACCTACATCTATCACGGTGCCGTCTGCGAGCAGCAGGTCGAATGGTTCCCTCCCGAGAGCAGCCCTGACGGCGCGAGAGCGAACCTCTGTCTCTACGTGGTCCCGCATGGTGGCAATCTAGATGATCGAATGTACACGGGGTTGCTGGTGGCGCCGCTTAACAGCATGTTCATAAGGAACTGCTCACGGCTCGCCGCGCCTCTCCTCTCCTCTCCTCTCCTCTCCTCTCCTCGCCGAAGGTGCGGAGAGCCGTGTTTATCCCCGTGAGTCCAACCTGTCGGCATCCGCCGGCTACGACGGCTACGAATAGCATGTTGTGAGCCCCCGCCGGAGTACCCGCAGCTCTTCGGCAGCCTTCGAAGCGCACGGACCTACCACTGCGCGCAGCTCGGCGTCGACTTGGACGGTGAACTTGGCAGCGTGGGCCGGGGCGGTGCTGTTAGTGCTGTCATCTGTCATTCACCTACATCTGTGGTTTAACGGGTACCGTCACATCCCGACGATCGGCCCGCTCTTCGTCGCGCAAGCGGTCGTCGGGATAGCGCTGTCGATCGTTGTTGCGGTGAAGCGCTTGCCGTTCGTGCTTGCCGGCGGAGCCGCATTCGCTGCAGGTACCGTCGCTGCCTTACTGGTCTCGGTCAACTTCAGCCTGTTCGGCTTTCGAGATTCCCTTGATGCACCGTACGCGAAGTCGTCGCTTGTCGTCGAGTGCCTCGCCGCAGGACTCTTAGCGCTTGCAGCGATAGTCGCCACCAAAATAGGGGAGACAGTTCGATCATCCCGCTAGGGCTAGCGTTACGGGATGCCGATATTTCTGAGGCGCCTCGCCAAGAAGCTTACCCGGCGTCAGGCTGCCTTCCTTCTCGTCCTCGCCGGGTCCGTGCTGATCGTCGGGGCGGCCCTTTACGCGTGGACCCAGCACGTCTCGTTCGCAACGGGGGTGTACTGGGCTTTTACCACAGCGAGCACCGTCGGCTACGGCGACGTCACCCCGCATAACGCGGCCGGCCGGATAGTCGCAGTGGCGGTAATGGTCACTGCGATCCCACTTCTTGCAGGTGTCTTCGGTATCCTCACGGCGGCTGCCACATCATCGCACCTCCGGAGGCTTCTAGGCATGGACCGATCACTCCCAGACCAGCCTTACTCGATCGTCTTCGGGGGCCACACCCTGGTGCCTTTGATGCTGAAGGAGCTGGCGAAGCGGCAGGTGCCGCTGGTGTTGGTCCACGATCCGGCTACCGGGGAGGCTCAAGCACCTGAGGGTGTTCGGGTGGTCGACGGTGACCCAGCAGCTGAGAGCGTCATCGCGAGCACCCAGCCGGCGCGCGCTCGTGAGGCCCTTATCGCCACCCCGGACGACGGGGACGCCCTCATCATTGCCGTGATCCTCCGCAAGCTGGCGCCGGACCTTCCGGTGATTGCTGTGGTGTCCTCTCCTGATGTCGCCGAGGCGCTCCATGACTTGGGTGTCACCCAGACGATCTCTGTCAACGAGCTTGTCGGTCATGCCGTAGCGAAAAGCCTCGAGTCGCCCCACGCTTCTGATCTGCTGCTCCGGATGCTCGGCACCGACCGTTACCGCTTGGCTGAGATCGACCTCGAACCCCGCTTTCATGGCCAGCCGCTGGCTGAAGTGCGTCGCCAGGCCGACGGGCTTGTCTTGGGCGCCGTGGTGGGTGGCGCCGTCGTGATCGGGGTCGGAGAAGATCCCGTGCTCACGTCGACCGACCGCCTCCTCATCCTCGTCACCTGACGGGTACCTCGCGAGGTTCTTGTGAGGTACCGGCAGGGTGGGAAGTTCCCGAGGCGAGGGTCGGCCGGCCGGCGGAGAACGCAGTGCCGTCTAGGCGACGTCGAAGCGGTCGAGCATCATCACCTTGTCCCAGGCCGCAACGAAATCGTGGACGAACTTGCCTGCCGAGTCGCTAGAAGCGTACACCTCGGCGATCGCCCGTAGCTGCGAGTTGGAGCCGAAGACCAAGTCGACGGCGGTTCCGGTACGGACCAGCTGACCGGTCACCCGGTCGGTGGCTTCGTAGACGTGCTCGGTCTCGGATGAGACCCTCCATGTCACGGACATGTCAAGGAGTTTCACGAAGAAGTCGTTGCTCAGGGTTCCCGGGCGGGCCGTCCAGACCCCGTGGGCGCCGGCCCCGGTGTTCACGCCCATGCTGCGCAAGCCGCCGACGAGTACGGTCATTTCCGGGGCGGTCAGGTTTAGCAGCACGGAGCGCTCGATCATCAGGTGCTCGGGTGGCAGCTTTTCCCCTGGGCGAACCCAGTTGCGAAAGCCGTCTGCTCTAGGCTCGAGAACGGCGAAAGATTCGACGTCGGTCGCTTCTGCGGTTGCGTCCGTCCGCCCGGGGGTGAAAGGAACCTGGACCCGGTGGCCTGCCTCGGCGGCTGCTTGTTCTATCGCCGCGCAGCCTCCGAGCACGATAAGGTCCGCGAGCGACACGCGCTTGGTGTCGGCGCGAGCGTGGTCGAAACTCGTCTTTATGGCTTCGAGGTGTGGGAGGACTCCGGCTAACACGGCAGGGTTGTTGACCTCCCAGTCCTTCTGCGGCGCGAGGCGCACCCGGGCCCCGTTGGCACCACCCCGTTTGTCGGTGCACCTGAAAGTCGACGCCGACGCCCAGGCTGTTGCAACCAGGTCGGTGAGCGACAAGCCGGACGCCAGGATCAGCGACTTTAGATGTTCGATCTCGGCGGGGCCGATCAGTTCGTGGTCGACTGCCGGCACCGGGTCCTGCCAGATGAACACCTCGTCGGGCACCAGAGGCCCCAGGTAGCGCGGCCTGGGGCCCATGTCACGGTGTGTCAGCTTGAACCAGGCTTTTGCGAACGCCCGGGCGAACTGGTCGGGGTTGTCGTGGAAATGCTTTGCTATCGGGCGGTAGATCGGATCCTCGCGAAGCGCAAGGTCCGTGGTCAGCATCGTGGGTGCGTGGCGAAGCGACGGGTCGTGCGCGTCGGGCACCGTCGCTTTTGCCTGCGGGTTGGTCGGGGTCCACTGCTTTGCTCCAGCAGGGCTGGTGGTCAACTCCCAGTCGTAGTTGAACAGGTTGTCGAAAAAGCCGTTGTCCCAGCGGGTCGGGTTGTTGGTCCAGACGCCCTCCAGCCCGCTCGTGTAGGTGTCCTCCGCGTTACCCTTGCCGTAGGTGTTGCGCCATCCAAGCCCTTGCTCTTCGAGCGGCGCTCCTTCGGGTTCGGGGCCTACGTAGCGGTCAGGGTCGACGGCGCCGTGGAACTTGCCGAAGGTGTGACCGCCAGCGATCAACGCGACGGTCTCCTCGTCGTCCATTGCCATCCGAGCGAAGGTCTCTCTGATGTCACGAGCCGCTGCCAGCGGGTCAGGGTTGCCGTTGGGACCTTCCGGGTTTACGTAGATCAGGCCCATCTGCACAGCTCCGAAGGGGTCAGCGAGGTCTCTGTCCCCGCTGTAGCGCTCGTCGCCGAGCCAGGTGTCCTCAGGGCCCCAGTAGGCGTCGTCTTCGGGTTCCCAGATATCCACCCTTCCCCCACCGAAACCGAAGGTGGTGAAACCCATGGACTCCAGCGCGCAGTTGCCTGCGAAGATGATCAGATCCCCCCATGACAGCTTTCGGCCGTACTTGGCTTTGACCGGCCACAAGAGCCGTCGGGCTTTGTCTAGGTTCGCGTTGTCGGGCCAGCTGTTGAGTGGTGCGAAGCGCTGGTTTCCGTGGCCGCCGCCTCCACGTCCGTCCGATACCCGGTAAGTACCGGCGCTGTGCCATGCCATCCGGATGAAAAGCGGGCCGTAGTGGCCGAAGTCAGCGGGCCACCACTCTACGGAGTTGGTCATTACTGCCTCGATGTCGGCTTTTAGCTCGGCCGGGTCGATCGTCGAGAACTCCTTCGCGTAGTCAAAGTCGGGATCCATGGGGTTCGCCAGCGGCGAATGTTGGGCTAGAAGTTTGAGGTTGATCTGGTTAGGCCACCAGTCGCGGTTGGAACGGGTTCCGACAGCGGTGTGTATCACTGGGCATTTGTTCTCGGCGCGGGTGTCTGTCATTTGGGACCTCCTATTGGTATTCTTGTGTTCTTGCTTCAGTCGAGTCAGTCCACCGTCGTTCGCCGGGGGATCTCCTGGCAGGTGGGGCAGAGCCCCCAGTAGGTGACTTCCGCCTCGTCCAGGACGTAGCCGTGGGTCTGCGAAGGGGTAAGGCAGGGCTTGTAGTCGACGGCGCAGTCGACGTCTTGGATGGCCCCGCAGCGTCGGCACACCACGTGGTGGTGATTGTCGGCCACCCTCAGCTCGTACAGGGCGACGCTCCCTGCCGGTTCTATCCGCCGAGCTATCCCGGCTTCGACGAAGGCGGACAGCACGTTGTAGACCGCCTGGGGGGATACCGACCCGAGCGCGCTTCTCACGCCGGCGATCACGGTCTCGGTGTCGGAGTGAGGATGGCCGGCGAGGGCGCCCATCACGGCCAGGCGGGTAGCGGTTACTCGAAGTCCAGCCTCGCGGAGGCGTTGGACGTACACCCTCCGGGTGGCCTCCGACTCTTTGTCAGCTACGAGCGCTTCCTGGACGGGTGGTCTCACAGGACACAAGTATAGATCAGCTTGTTATATGGATGCAATACATTTAAGGAGACTCTCGAGGTCATGTCTCTGCGCCGGGTTGTTCCGCAACCAGCTACGTTGCCGGTCTTTCGGACCCGCCTGAGGTCGGTTTTGTCTGCGCCTGGCGTATCGGCGTCAACCTTGCGGAGTAGATCGACCGGGTCTCGAGTCTTCTGGAGACGACTGTCGCACCGACCGAGGCGAGCAGGATGGGCACGGTGAACGCAACGGCGCCGGTCAACTCGACCGTCATGGCGACGCCGGTAGCTGGAGCCTCGATTGCGGCGGTCAAAAGGGCAGCGGCTCCTATCAGCGCGTAGCCGGGCGTGAAGGGTCCCGGCCATATCAGAACCCAGACGTGGCCTAGCGCTGCCCCCAGCACAGCACCGAAGCTGAGCGTCGGAGTGAAAAGCCCTCCGGTAGCTCCGCTTCGCAGGCATCCGGCGGTGACGAGAGGTTTGAGCAGGCTGAGCAAGAGAAGCGTGGCCAAAGCGCCGGAACCGCTGAAAGCGAACTGTGCCAGGTCGACTCCGTTTCCGAGGAGCAACGGGTAGCGGAAGGCTAGAAGCCCGAGGAGGCTGAACGCCACGACCGGTTCGAGCAATAGCATCGCGCCTTTGGGACGACGGTCACTCGCCCAGGTGATCGCCTTTACGTAGCCAGCCGACGCTACCCCCATCACAGGCCCGAGGAGCACAGCGAACACCGCCACGGAAACTGTAGGGACCGCAAGGCTGGCCATGTGGTACACGGTGTGGGGTGACAGCGAAAGCCACGCTACTGCTGTTGCGATCCCCGAGGTAAGGAGGGCCGGCAGGACGAGAGGCAGCGACATCGTAGCGAGGTAGATCTCGAGAGCGAACAGCGCGCCGGCGAAAGGGACGTTGTAGACAGCCGCTAGTCCCGCTCCAGCACCGCACGCAATCAGGAGCCTTCGCTGCTCCGCTGGGAGGGAGAAGCGCTGGCCTACGAAGGCCCCAGCTGCCGCCCCGGTGCGCTGTGGTGCCGCTTCGCGTCCCAGCGAACAACCCAACGCGACGCTGACCTCTGACAGTATCCCGGTGAGAAGGGTTCTTGAAAGCGAAAGGTCCCCGGTTCGGGACCACACGATCTCGGTCGGCTCCCCTCCAGTCCCACCGCCGTAGCGGCGCAAGGCCCAAAGACCGGTACCTGTTACAAACCCACCTAAGGCGAGCACCGCGAAGAGTCGCCAGTCGCTGTGGCGGGCTGCAGCGGCGGAGTACTCGCCGCTGTGGTAGGAAAATGCCAAGTGCTGCACGAGCCGCAGAACTGCCATCATCGCCATTGCGCCGAGGCCGGCTCCTATACCGGTCAATACGAGCATGGCCCAGAACCGTGGTGGCAGGTCGGCCAGCCGTGGCGGAACGTTCGCCTGCTGTGTCCCGCGTGGGTCCGAACTCATTCAGGTACGTCGCTTTCTAGGGTGGATTCAGCCGGACCCGCCGAAGCCGACGTGTCTGGACGTCTCAGTTCGCAGTTGAGCTCGGCTCCAAGGAGGACGATGGTCGAGGAGACAAACAACCACAAAAGCAGCACCGCCACTCCAGCCGCTGAGCCATACGTCTTGGACTCGTGGGCGAAGTTGTCCAGGTAGAACGAAAAGCTCGCCGAGGTGGCAAACCACCCTACGGTCGCCAAGACGCTTCCGGGGTCAAGGAGCAGCCACCCGGCCGGTCTCCTCGCCGGACCCAGGTTGTAGTAGATCGACAGGAGTAGCATCACCACCGCGAGTGCCGCCAACCAGCGAAGGCCGTCCCACAACACCGCGAACAGCCTGCCAGCGACGGGCACGGACCCTTCTAGCAGGTGCCCTACAGGCACGCCGAGCACAACCAGGGTGAAGCCGATCCCGCCCAGCAGGACGCTTACAGCCAGAAGAGGTACTGCCATTATCCTCCGTCCGACGAAACCGCGATCGTGGCCGACCTCGAAAGCGACATCCAAACCCACCTGCAGCGAGGCCATCGCTTCTATGCCTCCCCATATGGCGACCAGTGTCCCGACGACTAGTTCTATCGATCCCGTCCCAGACGACACCGGCTGGCGCAGGGCCTGGTCTATGACCGTGGCAGCTTGGGAGGGAAGGATCACATTGACGTCGTGAATCACATTCGTCAAAGCGGCTGGCGATAAGCCGACGATGTGCAGGAGTCCTACCAGGGCGATAGTGGCAGGGAATATCGCTAGGAACAGGTGGAACGCAAGGATCGCGGCTTGCGAAGTGATCCTATCGTGGGACGCTTCCAGCACGGTTCGGCGCGCAAGGCCGAGACATTGGATGCAAATCCCGCGCAACCGTCGGGACCACATGCCCGTCAAGCCAGTCGAGCGGCAGATGGTGGTATCGCCAGCGTCGGCTTCACTCCCCTCGGCCGCCAAGATCGCGCGAGGCGGTGATGCGGATGGTTGTTTCGGCGTTCGAGGCGAGAAGCTCTGTTCCATCCGGATTCCTTAGGTGGGGTGTTCCACGAGAGGCGCATCTTTGGCTGATGGGACGGTACTAGATCTCACCCGCCTGACCCTATCGCGCTGGCTTTTGAGCAGAGCTCTCGGCGTGGCGCAAGGCCATCTTGGTCCGTCGTCGACGAGGGCGTCGTCGACGACGCGACGAGCCTGGGCCTCACCTGATACCTACATCCGGCGCAGCTCTGCAAGAGGTCTCGAAAGATGGCCCTGGCGCGTGGGCCCGACCTTTGGCCAGGTTTGCCGCCCGACCTCGCGGGGTATAGTTCGAGATGTTGGCCCCTAGAAGTTGTCGACAACGGAGGTAACGCTGTGCGCCGAGCCGATCCGGGTGAGTCCAGTCGAGGAGATCCCTCGCAGCTTCAGCCTGCGCAAGACCACGACGAGCCGTCGCAGACGATGGACGTTTCCGCCGCTTCGGACGCCGCATCTGTGCCCGACGCCGACGGAGTTGTGGACCGTGGAGTTTCTAGTAGATCCGAGCGCACAGCCACTTGGAGATGGAGGCCGTTCCACACGGGCGTGGTCTTAGGTGCGCTGGTAGCGGTAGCCGTCACGCTGCTGATAATCCAAAACGGCCAATCGGTCAGGATCAACTGGGTGGCCTTCCACTTCAAGGCACCGGAGTGGATAGTCCTGTTCGTGACCGCGGCCGCAGGGGCGGTCGTGTGGGAACTGATACGGCTCGGCTTCCGCCGTCGGGGCGGCCGCAAAGCTAAGCCTACCCCCGCTTAGATTCTCCTCTGCCGGTGTAGAGCATGTCTTGGTGAGCGGCGCCCTGAACAGAACGCGAGATGTCGGGAGCGGTCCGCTACACCCGTGAGGACGCGGCTGCGAGGTTGGCTTCGGCGACAAGCTCTAGGGAGCGTCGTCTGGTTTCGAAACTGTGGAGCCTGGTGGAGACGATCAGTTCGTCGGCGCCCGTACGCCCCACCAGGTCAGCGAGACCCTTTGCGACTGTGTCGGGGTCGCCTATCACATGGGTTCTCATAACCGACTCGACGTGGGCTCGTTCCGCTGGGGAGAAGTCGTAGGCCGCGGCCTCTTCGGGAGATGGCATCGGGCCGAGCCGTCCTGTGTGGAGTTGGAGTATCGACAAAGCTGACGACCCTGCCAGCCATCTCGCCTCGTCTTTAGTGGGGGCGCATATCACCGAGACCGCCACCATCAGGTGCGGCGAGTCTAGGAGGGGCGACGCCTTGAAGGTTTCCCGGTAGGCGGCAACGGCTGCGTCTAGAGGTCCGGGGCTGAAGTGGTAGGCGAAAGCGAAGGGTAACCCCAGGTGCCCGGCGAGCTGCGCACTGTAGAGCGACGAGCCGAGCAGCCAGATCTCGGGAAGGTAGCCACGGCCGGGTACGGCCGCAGGGCGGGAAGGCGCCCCCGGATTGTCAGCCATGTAGTTATACAGCTCGATCACATCGTCGGGGAAGCTTTCGGCGCCCATAGCGCTGTCGCGGCGCAACGCCCTAGCGGTCAGCTGGTCGGTCCCGGGAGCCCGACCCAGGCCGAGGTCGATCCTGCCCGGGTGGAGAGCTTCGAGGGTCGAGAACTGCTCGGCGACGACGAGAGGGGAGTGGTTGGGTAGCATCACCCCGCCGGAGCCGACCCTGATAGACGAGGTGTGCGCCGCGAGGTGGGCTATGAGCACCGGTGGGGACGAACTGGCGACGGCCGGCATCCCATGGTGTTCTGCGACCCAGAAGCGCCGGTAGCCGAGCTCTTCGGCCGCTACAGCGAGGTTCGTGGACTCGGCCAGGGCACGAGCGGCGTTCGATCCGGAGGCGATAGTGGCAAGGTCCAGCACCGAGAGAGAAGTCATCGTTTCAGCTTCAACGCTACGGGCGCGGCGTTGCTTCCCGCGCGACGAGATGGCATGCCAGACAGTCGGAGACTCGCGAGTGCGGGGAAGGTGTCGGTAAGGTCTTGTGGAGTGAGACCGGTGGTGAACTGGGTCCGCCGTCCCGGGTGATCCACCCGGGCGCAGGTAGCATCACGAAGGTGAGCGGCTCCCACCAACACGGTCACGGCAATCGGGTGGCGGACTCTGGCCGTCTGGGCGTCGCTCTCGCCTTGATCCTCGCGTTCATGGTCGTAGAGGTGCTTACGGGGGTTCTCGCCGGGTCCCTCGCGCTTCTAGCTGACGCGGGTCATATGCTCGCCGACGCCGGAGCCCTGGGCATGGCGTGGTGGGTGACGCACCTGGCGGAGCGACCGGCTGGGGGTTCCATGACCTTCGGTTTCAAAAGGGCCGAGATTCTCTCGGCTGCTGCGAACGGGGTGACGCTGGTCGTGGTATCAGCCGTCGTCGCCGTCGAGGCGGTCGCCCGGCTGGTTCATCCTGTAGCGGTCGACGGGGCCGTCGTGGCGGTCGTAGCCGTAGCGGGCATAGTTGCGAACGGAGCGGCGACGCTGGTCCTGTCCGGGGCGCGACGCCGAAGCCTCAACGTGGCTGGGGCCCTCGCACACCTGCTCACCGACGTGTGGGCGTTTGCAGCGACCCTGGTAGCGGGTGTCGTAGTGGTAGTCACCGGTTTTCGAAGGGCGGACCCGATCGCCTCGCTCGTCGTGGTTTTGATCATGGCCAAGGCGGCCTGGGGACTGCTGCGGGCATCGGGAAGGGTGCTGCTTGAGGCAGCGCCCGACGACCTGGCTCTAGGTGAGGTTCGCGAGCACATCTTGGCCGTAGGCGAGGTCACCGCCGTGCATGACCTTCACGCATGGGTCGTGACGTCAGACCTGCCGGCGGTCTCAGCTCACGTGGTGGTCAGCGACGAGTGCTTCCACGACGGGCGGCTGCCTGAAGTCCTGGACCGGCTTCAGGCCTGCCTCGCAGGTCATTTCGACGTCGAGCATTCCACGTTCCAGTTCGAGCCTGCGCGCCACGCAGCCCACGAGTCCCCCCAGCACGACTGACCGCACTTCAGCGGCGAAGCCGCTCCGTCGAGGGTAGCCTGAGCGTCGCCGGCACGACAGAGCTGGCACGACCTCTCCGGTACCGGTCCGCCCGGCCCTGGGGACGCTCCGAAAGGTGGTAGCACATGGTGCAGGGCCTACAAGGCACAGCCGAAGTCCTCGCCAAAGCCGCGATGTCAGGCGAGGCGATGGTGGTCGCGAGAGTGGTCGAGGTCGAAGGTTTCTCCACTCTCCCGGTAGACGAACTGGTGGCACTCGACGGCCAGGGAACGATCTTCGGGGATCTGCTGGGCGCCCGCGGCTCAGAGGCGATGACACCGGCAGCACGTGACCTGCTCGAAGCGGATCAGCCTCGCCTCGCGACGGTTCACGTCACCATCGGCGGATCCGCCGTATCCGAGCTCGGACTCGCTTGCGGCGGGCGGGTTCGCATCCTCCTCCAACCGGCGGCTAGCGTCCCAGCTGCGACTTGGACCGCCATCGCCGGTCGGGCGCCCGTCGCTCTCATCACCATCGTCGACGGGCCGGCCGGTGGACCCGAAGCGCTCGCAGTCCTCGGTGACGGGTCGACCGTGGGAGCTCTAAGCGCCGCTTTCACCGGCGTTTCTGGCGGCGCCAGCTCCGCTGTGGTCGACTCGCTGGTCGTCGAAGCGCTCGGGATGCTCGAAGACGCCACGACCGCCCGCCGTTCTGTGACCACCGATGTGGGCACCGCCATGCTCGAAGCCTGGGTGCCCTCCCCGAGGCTGGTCGTCGTGGGCAGCGGCGACGTCGTGGGCGCCATCGCAGCACAGGCGGGCCTTCTCGGGTGGGAGGTCCGCTCGGTTCCCGACCACGAAGGCGTCGACGAGCTGCTCGAATGGGCCGGCATGACCGGCGCCCTGATAGTGCTCAGCCACGATCCTCACGTGGACGTGCCGGCCCTGGCGGCGGGGCTTCACCGGCCCATCCCCTACATCGGGGCGATGGGCTCGCGTCACACCCAGTCCCGTCGTATCGAGAGGCTGACCGCGTCCGGGGTCGACCAGACCGACCTAGAGCGTATACACCGTCCTATAGGGTTAGACCTCGGGGGTCGTCGCGCCCCCGAGGTAGCGCTGGCTATAGCGGCTGAGATCCAGGCCGTCCTACACCACCGTGACGCCCGATCACTCCGCGACAGTTCAGGCCCGATCCACCACCCCTAGCAGGCGCCGCTGCGCTGTCACCCGCCACTTGGAGGGGTTGTCAACGCTCTGCTTCGGGGGAACCTCCGAGAAGACCCGCGACCGCCATGTCCGCGTGCATCTGGGCGACCTCCTCGATGCGCAGCGGGCCGTCCTCCCGGTACCACGCGTTGACCCCGTTGATCATCGATAGGACTGCCAAGGCGGCGATCCGAGGGTCCTGCGCCGACAGCCATCCGTCGGCGATTCCAGTCTCGATCGCGCGAATCCACGCGTCTTGGTAGCTGCGTCTGGTTCTGCGGACCTGCTCGGCTCTCTCAGGGCTCAGCTCTTTCAGCTCCCGTAGCCCGACCGACTCGGCGAAGCGATGCTGCCAGAAGTACACGACGTGCTTAGTGATTAGCTGTCGCATCGAGGACGCAGTGACGAACTTGGCGTCGAGCAGCTGCAGATGGGCGGAGATGAACCGTTCGGTGACATCGGCGATTATGGCGTCGAGAATGTCAGCTTTTGATCTGAAGTGGTGGTAGATGCTCGCTGGTTGCACGCCCACGGCCGCAGCGACGGCGCGTACGCCGACACCCCGGTAGCTTCGTTGCGCGAAGAGCCGGCTGGCTATCTCGACGATCTCCTCCCGCCTGCCGGCCGGCTCCGCGGCCCGGGGAGGCTCCGGGCCGGTCATCCCTGTCCGGCGGTCATTGCGAAGTTGCGCCACGGAGCACGCGCTTGAGGACCTTGCCCTGGCTGTCGGTAGGAAGTGCGTCGACGACGTGGACGGCTTTCGGTACTTTGAACGGCGCAAGCGCCAAGCGGGAGTGCTCGACGATCTCGGTCGGGGTGCAGTTCGCGCCGGGCTTGACGACCACGAATGCTGTCACGGCCTCCGACCAGTACGGATCAGGCACGCCGACGACGACAGCCCTCTCGACTGCCGGGTGGGTTGCGATAGCGCGCTCCACTTCGACAGAAGACACGTTCATCCCGCCGGTCTTGATCACGTCCTTCAGGCGGTCCACGAAGAACAGGTTTCCGTCGGAGTCGATCCTCATCACGTCGCCGGTGTGGAGCCATCCCGACCCGAGAGCCTCCTCGGTGCGGGCCGGGTCGGCGAAGTAGCCGGCCATCACCGCAGGGGAGCGGCAGATCGCTTCTCCCACCTCGGCATCGTTGCCGTCAGCGTCGACCACTCGAAGCTCGAGTTGCGGCATGGGACGACCCACCCATGCGGGATCCCGGCCGGGCACGTCGTCCAGGGTCTTGAACCATCCGCACGTCCCAACTTGTGAAAGCTCCGACTGACTCCAATAGGTGCCCCACTCCAAGTCGGGTCTCACCGCCGACCAGGCTTCGAGCATCGAGTCTGGGACCAGTCCCCCGTAGGTGATGCAGCGGCGGAGGTTGGTGAGCCGGGACGCCTCGAAGGTGTCCTGGCGGGCCATCGACAAAAAGAACGTCGGGGTCTGCGCCATGGTGGTGATCGACTCGGCTTCGACGAGGGTGATTGCCTGTCGGGGATCTATGGCCGCAGGGATAACCAACGTCGCGCCGATCTGGGTGAGGTTGGTCATGGACCCGATACCTGCCATCGTGAAAAAAGGCATGACGAACAGCCATCGGTCGCCTCTGCGGATCCCGATCTCCGAGGCCCACCCGGGGACCGTCGCGCACAGATAGTTACGATGCGGGATCATCACCCCTTTGGGACGGGCCTCCGTGCCCGACGTGTAGACGATCATGGCTATGTCATGTTCGTCGACCGGTCCGTCAGGGTCGTCGTTTGTCGCCGCGCATGCAAGGTCGTCCAGCGTCACCCATCCATCCGGCAGGTCGGGAATCGACGGGCCGTGTATGTCCCGCGGGCTCGCCAAGGCTGACTGTACGGCAGGGGACCAGCCGCTATAGCTGTTGGAGCTTCCGGCGGCGGCGATCGCCGCTCGTGTCTTAGCGACGAGGTCGAGGTCGGCGAAGACGGCGGCCGGACCGGCGTGCGCCAACTGGTAGGCGATGTCGTCGACGGTGAGGTTAGGGTTGATTCCCGTCAGAGGGGCGCCGATCTTCAAAGCTGCGTACCAGACCGCAACCCAGTCGGCGCTGTTGGCTGCCATTACGGCGATCCTGTCGCCGCGGCGGACGCCGGCCCCGCTCAGCGCGTTCGCGACCCGGTTGGCCCTGACGTGAAGATGCGAGTAGGTCACATAGCGCCGGTGGCCGGTGTGGTCGTAGTAGACTACAGCCTCTGCGTCGGGTATCGCCAACGCATGACGTCTAAGCTGATCACCGAGGGTCGCCCGGCCTAGCGGCTGCATCTGCGAGCCGAGAAAGTCTCCCACTACGGCGCCTCCTGTATCATCTAAATTTCCTGTTCGCACAATCGGCGGGCTGTAGCGACGATGTCCTCCAGCGAGGACCCCGGAGGGAACACTGCTATTCCCGCTGATTCGAGCGCCTTCTTGGTCTTCGGCGTGATCACCCCTCCGACCATCACCGCAGCGTCACAGCCCTGGCTTCGAAGCTGGGCGACTATCCGCTCGACCACCGCAGAACGCCCCCCGAGGTTGAGTCCCACGATGTCCACCTGTTCGTCGACGGCAGCTCTGACGATTTCGTCCGGGGTGGCCATCCCAAGCGTGATCACCTCGAAGTGTGCTTCGCGAAGTGCGCGTTCCACGATCGTTATCCCCCTCCAGTGGCCGTCGAGAGAGGTTTTGGCCATCAGGATTCGCGCGGGTTCGTCGCTCAAAGCAGCTCCTAGAAGACGATGGGAACATCCCAGTTCCCGAACACGGTCCGATAGACCTCACCGATCTCGCCGATAGTCACTCGGGCTTTGACAGCGTCGAGCATCGGGCCCATGATGTTTACGTCCGAGCGGCAAGCTTCCTCAAGCGCCCGCAGGGCCTCAGCGGCCGCGCTGGAGTGCCGCTCGCGTCTGAGAGTCGCGAGGCGGGCCATGGCGCGATCCCACGCGTCGGTAGTCCCTTCGAAGCCTTCTACCTCGAACGGTGACACGTCGTCTTGGTAGGCGTTGACTCCGACGAGGACCCGGTCGCCTTTTTCCACTTGGTCCATAGCGAGCGCGGCCCCAGCCGCTGCGCGCTGGTGCAACCATCCCGACTCGAGGGTGGCGATGTAACCGCCCTCGCCCTGTATCATTTCGAAGAACTCCCAGGCCCGCTCCTCGATCTGCGCTGTCAAGGATTCCACGAGCCACGACCCGCCGAGAGGGTCAGCGACCGCCGTAAGGTTCGCCTCGTGAGCGAGGATCTGTTGGATGCGCACCGACATTTGGTGGGCGTGCTCGCTGGGAATGGTGATCGCCTCGTCGTAACCCGAAACGCCCAGCGACTGAGCTCCTCCGAGCACAGCGGCGAGGCCCATCAGGGTACCGCGCGCGATGTTGTTGAGAGGCTGCGTGTAGGTCATCGCCGACCCTGCTGTCACCACGTGGATTCGAAGCCGGCAGGCGCGTTCGTCGGTCACCCCGTAACGCTCCCGTAAAAGCCTGTCCCACATGGATCGCGCTGCGCGTAGCTTTGCGATGTCCTCGAAGAAGTCCATCGAAGTCCGCAGGTTCACCCCGCCAACCCCGTGCGCGACGTCCGCGACAGCGAGTCGGCTACGCTGCTTGATACCGTCGAGGTACTCGGCTGCGTTCGCCATGAGAGCACCGAGCTCTTCGAAAGCGTTGAGGCCGGTGTCGGCGGCATTGTAGGCGGCTATGGACACCGGCACCCACCTGGGCACGTTAAGGGTGCAATGTTCGATCAGGTCGAGGTTGAATCGAAGCCCGTCGCGTGGTGGAACCTGCACCTTGTTGATGCAGCCCAGGTATGTGAGGTTGAAATCCGACTGTCCGGTCCCAGCCAGCCGGCGAAGGTCGATGCCCCGCCGTCTGGCGACAGTCCAGTAGCAGGCGTTGGCGAACGGAGCGTGCTGCACCACGGCACCTCCGGCGTGGGCGTACGTGGCGGCGATGTCGATCCCGTCCAGCACCGTCTCGAAGTCGTCCACGGACAAGATGACCGCCCCGGTCAATCCGACGTCCTCGCGCCGGGCGACTACCTCCGGGTGGTCCACGTCGTAGAGGTGATCCGCCGTCATGCGGTCGTGCTCCATCAAAAAGCCGGTCTCGCCGTGCTCCAGCAGGAAGCGGATCCGCTCACGCTCGTCCTCGGGATTTCCGTATCCTGAGAGTTGAAAGATACGCCATGGCCTGCTCCGGTACATCTCCGGGTAGGCGCCTCGGGTGTATGGTGACTTCCCCGGCGGGGCCTTCACCTTGGGCCAGTGGCCCTCAGGGACGTCCCCCGGGCCGTAATGCGACGAAAGCGGTATACCCGACGAGGTGGTGTAGCGCTGTGTTGCCACGCGTCCGCCGGGTTCCCCGGAGCCGTCCTGACCGGCTGGCAGGCTTCCCGAGGAACCGTCTCGCGATGCTCCGCTCAAAGTGGTGCCCGCCTCAGCGTGACAGGACCCGGCCGTTATAGGAGTCGACGTGGACCATCTCGTCCACTGCGATCCGGGTTAGCTTGCTCGGGAAGGGCTTCGCCGGCCAGCCTACGGCGATGGTGGCAGCCGTTATCACCCCGTCGGGTATGTCCAGCAGCTCTTTGACCAGCGGTTCGAACGCACACAGCAGGGTGGTGAGGGCGCTGCCCAGCCCCTCGTTCCTGCACGCGAGAAGGAAGTTCTGCGCGATCGGGTAGATCGAACCACCCCCGACCACGCTGAGGCGGCCTAGCTCGTGGTCTGTGGGGTGCAACCCGTCGATTTCGGCACACACCACTACCAGTACCGGCACCTCGTCGAAGTGCTCGGCGAAGTGGTCGGCGGCTTCCACTGTCTTTGGCAGAGCCCCGGCACGCACCTCGCCGGTTCCGATGCCGGACAGGTAGGCCTTCCAGGGTCCCAGGTACCACTCCTTGAGCTGGCGTTTCTTGGCTGGGTCTCGTACCACTACGAACCGCACAGGCTGACGGTTGCCCCCTTGAGGTCCGAAGCGCGCAGCGTCGAAGGCTCGGTAGAGCACCTCGTCGGGAACGTCTCGATCCTGGTAGTAGCGGCAGGTTCCCTGCGTGCGCATGGCTTCTTCGAGGTCCATCATCCCTCCAGCTGATAGTGCCTAACGATCGTTCGTTAGTCTAGGTGGTTGTGACCGACGCCACAACCCCGCCTTGCACGGTGCCCTTCTTTCATCGTGGACGCCTGAAAGCTTCGAGAGCGGCGGTAGGATGCAGAAACGAGAGAAGCGAGAGATAAGCAAGCTGGTGACGGCACCGCGGTTCTGATCTTCGACGGGGACTGCGGTTTTTGCTCGGTCAGCGCTCGGTGGATCCAAAAGCGGTTCACCCACAAAGAGACGGCCGTTGCATGGCAGAGCCTCGGATCAGTGGGGCTTCAAGACCTCGGGCTTAGCGAGGCCGATGTGGCGTCGGCCGCGTGGTGGGTAAATCCGGACGGGACGCTAGAACGGGGGCACAGGGCGGTAGGCAGGGCGCTCCTGTCCGCCGGAGGCTGGAAGCGGATCCCTGGATGGGGCTGCCTCCACCCGCCGACGAGCTGGCTTGCGTCAGTCGTGTATCGGGCGGTGGTCAGGTGGCGCCACCTGCTCCCAGGCTCCACCGAGGCTTGCCGGCGTAACGTCTAGCGGTCACCCGACCGCCCACCCGGGCCGCTTAGGGCCGCCCCCGGCCGGTCCGGTAACGGGCTATCAAAGTGTTGGTGCTCGAATCGTGCTCCAGGGCGGGGGCCTCAGAGGAGGTGAGCTCCGGGACGATCCGCTGCGCAAGCTCCTTGCCTAACTCTACTCCCCACTGGTCGAAGGAGTTGATCCCCCAGATAACGCCTTGGGTGAAGACCTTGTGCTCGTAGGTGGCGACAAGCTCGCCGAGGATACGCGGCGTGAGCTGATTCGCGAGGATGGTGTTCGTCGGGTGGTTGCCGGCGAAGTACCGGTAGGGCTGGCCCTGCGGGGCTGGCCTGCCGAAAGCGAGAGCCTCGGTCTGGGCGAAGAAGTTGGCCATCAGCAGGTCGTGGTGGTCCCCGACGTCGTGGTTGGGGGTCACGAAACCGATGAAATCAGCGGGGATAAGCCGGGTGCCCTGGTGGATGAGCTGGTAGTAGGCGTGCTGGCCGTTGGTTCCCGGCGTTCCCCACACCACCGGTCCGGTGGCCACGTCGACGGGTTCTCCTGAGAGGGTCACGCTCTTGCCGTTGCTCTCCATGTCAAGTTGCTGCAGGTAGGCTGGGAAACGCGCCAGGTAGTGGTTGTAGGGCAGGATTGCCTGGGTTTCCGCTCCGAAGAAATCGTTGTACCAGAGGCCTATGAGCCCTAAGAGGGCCGGGAGGTTCTCGCTCAGTGGCGCTGAGCGGAAGTGCTCATCGACGGCGTGAAAACCTTCGAGCATCTCGACGAACGCTTCCGGGCCGACCGAGATCATGAGCGAAAGCCCTATCGCCGAGTCGTAGGAGTAGCGACCCCCCACCCAATCCCAGAAACCGAACATGTTGGTCGTGTCGATTCCGAACTCGGTGACTTTGTCGGCGTTGGTGGATACCGCAACGAAGTGTTTAGCCACCGCCGAACTGTCGCCCAGTCCCGAAACGAGCCACTCCCGGGCAGTTTTTGCGTTGTTGAGGGTCTCCAGGGTGGTGAAAGTCTTGGAGCTGACGACAAACAGGGTCGCTCCGGGGTCAAGGTCGTTGGTCGCCTCCCATATGTCGGAACCGTCCACGTTGGAGACGAAACGGCATTCGATGCTCCGATCGGAGAAAGGCTTAAGCGCTTCGTAGGCCATGGCAGGCCCGAGGTCGGAGCCGCCGATACCGATGTTGACCACCGTCGTGATCCGTTTTCCTGTGTGGCCCGTCCACTCGCCGGACCGTACCCGGCGGGCGAAGCTAGACATGCGGTCTAAGACCTCGTGGACCTCGGGTACCACGTCGACTCCGCCCGTCGTGATCGAAGTTCCTCTAGGTGCTCGAAGGGCGATGTGAAGCACCGGTCGGTCTTCTGTGACGTTTATGTGCTCGCCGGACCACATGGATTCTATGCGCTCGGCGAGTCCTGCCCTCTCGGCGACGGCGACTAACAGTTCGATCGTGGTCGACGTCAGGCGGTTCTTGGAGTAGTCGAGGTGCAGTTCGGCCCCGTCTACGCTGAGATCGCGAGCCCGCCCCGGATCCGAGGCGAAAAGGTCGCGCAGGTGAACTTCGCGCATCTCGACGCCGTGGGCTTCAAGGGCATGCCATTCGGGCGTTTCTGAGATGCGAACCGGTGATATCTGCATCACCGAAGTATGCCCCAACTACCACTCCGGCGGATACCCTTTGGCGTGACGCTTCGCAGGCTCGTGCTTTTCGACGTGGACGGTACGCTCGTACGAGCCGGCGAGGTCGGCCCGTCCTCGTTCGACCGGGCCGTCGAGGCGGTCCTCGGGGTCTCACCGGCCGAACGCCCTCACATGGCCGGCAAAACCGACGGCCAGATCGTCGCTGAGTACCTCGAAGCGCTCGGCGTCGCACGCGACCCCGGTACCGTCTCTGCGGTGCTCGAAGCGCTGGCCGGGGCGCTCGCCGAGGCCGACGCCCGAGGGGAGATCCGCTCGGGTGGTGTCGCCTTGCCGGGTGTGGCGGACCTCCTGGAACGGCTCTTTGGAGACGATCGGGTCCTGTCCAGCCTGCTCACAGGAAACGTTGCGCCTAACGCAAGGCGCAAGACAGCGGCTTTCGCTCTCGACGGCTGGCTCGACTTCGACTCTGGTGCCTTCGGCAGCGACCATCACGACCGGGACCGCCTGGTGCCGATCGCCCTTGAACGCTCGAAGGCCACTCACGGCGTGACGTTCGACCCTGTCGACGTGTGGGTGGTCGGCGACACGCCTCGGGACCTCGCGTGCGCGAGAGCCGGCGGTACGCGCTGTCTTCTTGTGGCCACCGGCGGCTATTCCTACTCCGAGCTGGCAGACCTGGGAGCTGACGCTGTGTTCGTCGACCTCTCGGATACCGACGCTGTGCAAGAGGTTCTCCTCGGCGGCCTCTGATCCCTTCTTCGGGGACGAGGAGCGCCAGCTGAAAGCCGACGGGTCTCTCGTGGCCGTCTCCTCGCCCGGCGTACTACGCTTAGCGTTCTGTCGCCGACGCTACGATCATGAAGGTAAGGCGCTTCGCTGTAAGGTTCAGGGAAATCTCGGACAGCTAACCAACCCATTTTGCTAGAAGGCGGACGATGATTCGAAGGCACGGACCTACAACGCGACGTCACGTGGCGGGCGCCGCTGCGATGGCTTGTGCCGCTGGGTTCGCAGCGTTCGGGCTGGCCCTACCGGCGGTTGCCGCGGGGGCTGCGACGGCTCCTAGCCCGTCGTGCAGCCCGACAACCGGCGGTTCCACCTGCAGCGTCACTTTCAATGTTTCTGGGACCTGGGCTGTCCCTTCAGGCGTGACGACCGTGTCGGTAACCCTCGCAGGAGCTTCTGGGGGAGCGGGTGGCAGCGGGGACACCTCGGGGACCCCTTCCGCTACCACTGCCGGCGGGCCGGGAGCGGTGATCACCGGGACGGTGAGTTCCGTACCTTCGGGAACAGCCTTCGCTGTGAGCACAGGCCCTGAGGGCTCTTCAGGTGGCTTCAACGCTACTTCCGGTGCAACTGGTGGAGCAGGAGGAGCGGAGACGTCGCTGGCGGTAGGGACGACGCCGCTCCTCACAGCCGGCGGTGGGGGTGGTGGCGGTGGCGCCGCCCCATTCCAAATCGAAGCCGCAGCAGCTACCAGCAAAGCGGCGCCCAGAGGCACGTCGACGGTATCCACTGCAGGTGGCCAGGGAGGCAGCGCCAGCGTTTCGGGTGACGGATCACAAGCGCCAGCCTCGAATAGCGCGCCTTCAGGCGGAGCGGGTGGCGTCGCCGGCCTGCTGGGGGGAGCGGGCGGCGCAGGCGCTAATGGATGTGGCTCAGGATCATCGGGTACTGCAGGTGTGGGCGGAGCCGGCGGGTCAGTCTCTAATTGTAATTTCAGCCCTGGCTACGGTGCGCAAGGAGGTGCCGGCGGGGATGGCTACCCGCTAGGCGGCGGTGGCGGTGGGGCCGGGCTCGCATTCGGGGGCGGGGGCGGGGGCGGATCCAGCTTCATAGCTGCCGGAGGGCCGGGCGGCATTACTATCGACGCGACGGGGGCGTCGACTTCTACCAACACCGGAAACGGTTACGCCACCTTTGCGTACTTCGTAGCGAGCCCTCCTGCGACCACGACCACGAGCACCACGACCGCGAGCGCTACGACCACGAGCACCACGACCACGACCGTCGCGGCGTTGGCATCCTCAGCTTCTGGGGCCGCCAGCCCCCCTCGGCAGGCGACCCTGGCCAACACTGGCATCGACAGCGCAGCAGGCCTGGCTGCAGCTGGTGGTCTACTGCTCTTAGGAGCGCTTATCTTGGTCACTGAGAAGATGACCCGCCGCCCCAGGGGAGGCCACTTCGGCGCCGGCGACTCGAGGTGAGGCGGCGATGTCGTCTGCAGGTTACCCCACCTCGCTTTAGAACCCTGCGCCGACCCTGGGACGCCTAGGGGGTCAGCGCAGCGTGCGCAGGGCGCTGACGTCGTCGGCGCTGAGCTCCCAGTCGGCGGCTACAGAGTTGGATCGGACCTGCTCGGCACTCGTGGCCCCGGCGATGACAGAGGACACGACCGGGGACGCGAGAAGCCCTGCAAAGGCGAGCTCGAGCAGGGTGTGGCCTCGCTCAGCGGCGAAGCCGGAGAGGGCTTCGATGCGAGCCCACTGCCTGTCGGAGATCTCGCGGCCCTCCATGCGCGTACCGGTCGGTCGCTCTTCGCCCCGGCGGTATTTGCCGGTGAGAAGCCCGTTGGCTAGCGGGAAGAACGGCAGAAGTCCGACGCCGGCCCGTTCGCAGGCCGGCAGAAGCTCGACTTCCGCGCTGCGTTCGAGCAGGCTGTAGTGGTTCTGCGCTGACACGAACCGGCTGCGACCGTCCCGCCGGGCTGTCCACTCCGCCTCGGTGACCTGCCACGCGGCGAAGTTCGACGAGCCGACATAAAGAACCTTGCCTTCCCGCACGAGATCGTCGAGGGCTGCGAGCGTCTCCTCGATCGGGGTGATCCCGTCGGGCCTGTGCAGCTGGTAGAGGTCGATGCGGTCGGTCCTCAGGCGGCGGAGGCTGTCCTCGACGGCCCTACGCAGGTACCAGCGTGACGCCCGAGCGACGCCAGGGCCTTCGCCCATGTCGGATCCGAACTTGGTAGCCAGCACTACCTTGTCCCGTCGACCTGCCAGAACCTCGCCGAGCAAAGTCTCGCTCCCTCCGCGGTCCCCGTAGGTGTTCGCCGTGTCGAGCAGGTTGATCCCCCTGTCGATAGCGGCGTCTACCACCGCCCTGGTGCCGGCCACGTCCAGTTTACCCCCGAAGGACCCTCCGAAGTTGTTGCATCCGAGTCCGACCACCGAAACGGTGAGGCCGGAGGTGCCGAGCTGTCGGTATCTCATGGCAGGTATCGTAGAGCGGATATGACGCTGGCCGGTTTACCCTCCCGGCGCCGTGGTGCAGGGTTACGTTGGATCACCATCGGGGTGGTCGCCACGATCTTGATCCTGTTGATCGACGCTTCTCTCAAATCGAAGTCCCCTGCCCCCGCCCACCGGCTTGCCGTAGGCGCATGGGTCGACCAGGTCCTGCCCGCCATTACCTCTTCCACCGCGCAAGGTCAGGTGATCGCTGGGATCTGGTCGGGGGGGCTGTCACGCTCAGGACCGGCTCTGTCTGCGCTGATCACCGGGGCAGCCAATAGCTCAGCGTCTGACTACGCGACGGTTAGCAAGCTCGACCCTCCCAGCTCCCTAGGAGGGTCCGCCGGTCTGCTCGAGGCGAGCCTACTGGCGAGAAGCCGGGCCGCTTCCACCGTCGAGAAGGTTCTCCTGGCGACGCTCGGTGCCGCCGCCGGGCCGTCGAACCCGGGGGCGCCCGCAGACAGCACTTCCGCGTCTCCGTCCGCCGAAGCGCCCCTGCTAGCCCAAGCCGCGTCGGACATAGAGGTCGGCGATCAGGCCTACGCGCTGTTCCTTTCCACCTTCCCGGCCTCGGCCGGGGTGAAGATGCCCTCCTCCACATGGGGTTTCGATCTGAAGCCCTACGAGACCCAACCAGCACAAATTTTTTTGACCGCCCTACAGAGCGCCGTAACCACAAGCCCGCTCTACCAGCTGAGCATCTTCTCGGTGTCCACGAACCCGTCGCCGATCACCACGAAAGGTTCAACTTTGGTGCTGCCTGACAGCTCGGCCGTAAGCGTCGACCTCGTAGTCGCCAACACGGGCAACCAGCCGGCGTCGCATGTGACCGTCACCGCCACCGTCTCCCCTGCGGGCAGCGGATCTTCGACTGCGAAGGACTTCGTGAACCTCGCCGTCGGCCAAGCTTACGCGATAAGCAGTCTCGGTCCCCTCAGCGCCCCCCAGGGCACTGCGGTCACGCTCACCGTTACAGCCGACGTCACCCCTCCGTCCCAACCGGGGAGCGCAGGAAGCCAAACACCGACCGTGAAATCGGCGACCACCACCCTAGACTTGGAGATGCCGGCGCCGCCGCCCCCGACGACCACAACCACGACTAGGGCGGGGTCCAGTGGCTCGAAGACCTCTTCTACCACGGCGCCGGCAGGAACTACCGGCGCCGGCTGAGAAGCCGAATGGCCCTCCTACTGCACCCGGCCGAACGCCATCGGCACGCCGTCGTGGTCGAGGGGTTCCACCCGGACGTCACTGCCGGGATAGTCGGCGGCAACTACCTGCCCGTTGCCCACATACATAGTCACATGCCCCGGCTGGGGGCCCGAACCGTTGTTGTAGAACACCAGGTCGCCCGGCTCGAGCTCGGCCTCGGTGATCCGGGCCGTATCGTCGAACTGCGCCACGCTGTAGTGAGGAAGGCTCACGCCGGCTGCTTCCCAGGCGTACATCACGAGTCCGGAGCAGTCGAAATCGCTTGGACCCGCCCCAGCCCACACGTAAGGCTTGCCAACCTGCTCGAGCGCAACTTGCACCGCTACCTGAGCCGCAGTTTGTGTGTGCACCTTGGCCGGGCTAACAGAACCGACGACGCCTTGGCTGGTCGACGCTGTGGTGGCGGCTGGTGCCGGCTGCGAAGCCTGTTGGGTGCTGTCGAGCTGGATTGTCTGCCCGGGGTAGATGAGGTTGGGGTCGCCGATGTGGTTGATCGCGGCGAGAGCTTCGTAGGTTGTGGAGAACTTCGCTGCTATTGAACTGAGAGTGTCGCCGGCTTGCACCGTGTAACTGCTCGTCGCGCCTTGGCTGGTCGACGCTGTGGTGGCGGCTGGTGCCGGCTGCGAAGCCTGTTGGGTGCTGTCGAGCTGGATTGTCTGCCCGGGGTAGATGAGGTTGGGGTCGCCGATGTGGTTGATCGCGGCGAGAGCTTCGTAGGTTGTGGAGAACTTCGCTGCTATTGAACTGAGAGTGTCGCCGGCTTGCACCGTGTAGGTGTCGGACGTCGTCGAGGCAGTTAGGACAGCGGCGATCCCCCCGGAGGGGCTGCTACCTGGGGTTGAGGCCCAGTTCATCGCGTTAGCGGAGCTAGCCGACGCCCGTGCGCTTGTGGCAGCGACCGGAGACGTAGCGTGGGTGGTCGCCGGCGCAGCATTGGCTGCCGTCGCCCCACCGAACACGACGGCTGTGCTGACGGCTGTGACGGTGGCTGTCGTAGCTGCCAACGCCACCGTCCGGCGGGACCCTTCCTCAAGTTTCTTCTGGGTATCCCGGAGATTGGCCAACCAACGCTGACCGGTAGCGTCGCTTGGTGTCCTGCCGACTAAGATCGTCAGAGAGAACACCAGAGGAGCAAGCGCCCACCCGGCGGCGTTGCATGCGACGAAGCGGATCGTGTCGACGACAACCCGCCTCGTATCGCTGCTTCGAGGTGTCACTTCCACGTCGAACTGGCCGCTACCGTCGCGGATCGTCGTAGTGTCATTTCCGAACAGCTCGAAGTGGTCTAATTCGGACTCCCACCGTCCGAATTCCTTCTCGACTGCACGGCGATCAGCAAGGCGCACGAGCAGACCGTAAAGCCCGCCCAGAACCACGACCGCCGCGAAACCGAACCAGAAGGCCCCTAGCCCCGTAGCGACCGCTGCGAGGGCGACCGCTGTAGCGACAGCGGCTAGTGTGAGTAGCACCTTTCGGCGCCGCAAGGTCACCCGGTCCGCCTTGGCGTAGACGCGCGAATCATCGAGCATGGTCATGGCAGTGAACCTCCTCGGTAGACAGCTTGCCGAACGTAACATCGTACGAACGGCTCCGACCCACCTATGGTTTCGTTTGATCGAAACTGTAGTCGAGAACTCTAGGCTCTGCAAGGGCAGTTGGGCCCATTGCTGGCGTCAGGTGTAATTAGAGATGACTTGAATGCCAAGACCACGCCGACCCCACGATGTCGTCGAGGTCGTAGCGGGCTGACCAGCCCAGAAGCTCCCTGGCCCTTGTGTTGTCGGCCCACAGTGCTACCGGGTCCCCGGGCCTTCTGCCCGCTTCTTGCGACGGAACGGGACGTCCAGCAGCGCGCTGTGCTGCTGCGAGGACTTCCCGCACGGACGACCCGGTGCCCGTGCCAAGGTTGACGGCGGTCGAGGCACCTCCCGACCGGAGGTAGTCGAGCGCCCGTAAGTGTGCGTCAGCAAGGTCGTCCACGTGTATGTAGTCGCGTATAGCGGTCCCGTCAGGAGTGGGGTAGTCGGTTCCGAATATCTTGAGCGCAGGCCCAGCTCCCAGGAGCGCTTTCATCGCAGCGGGAACGAGGTTCATGGAGAAGGTCCAGTCCTCGCCCAATGTCCCATCCATGGCCGCTCCAGCAGCGTTAAAATACCGCAGACTCACCGATCGCAAGCCGAGGCAGCGCTCGAACCAGTAGAGGATACGCTCGACCTGGGCTTTGGACTCCCCGTACGGGCTTTCAGGGTCTATCGGGCAGTCTTCGGCCACTGGGACCGTCGATGGGGTGCCGTACACGGCGCAACTCGACGAGAAGACCACCTGCTCCACACCGGATTTACGGGCACTGTCGAGGAGTTTCGTCGATCCACCAACATTGTTGGAAAAATACCGGCCCGGATTCTCGAAGGACTCCCCGGCAGCCTTGTACGCCGCGAAGTGCACGATAGCGTCCACACGGTGGTCCGCTATCAGCTTCGCCACTAGAGTTTCGTCTGCGATATCACCTTCGAACAGAGGGGTGTCGCCGACGGCGTCGCGGCTGCCGAACTCCAAGGAGTCCAGGACTACGACCTGATCGCCGCGCTCGCGCAGGGCCTTTACTGTGTGCGATCCGATGTAACCCGCACCTCCGGTAACCAATACGGTCATGATGGACAGTCTGCCAGGTTGGCCGAGCCGCCCTTTTCACGGCCGGGAACCCGCCTCCGGCCGGCTCAAATCTCTCGCAGATGGGATCATTCAGGTGAAGGCGACCCTGACCGTCGCAGGACGGAACTCCGCGCGAGGCTGTCGACCGTATGTTCGTTACCAACCACGTCCTAGCTGGGGCCCTGATCGGCAGGGCTCTAGGCGGTCACCCCATGGCGTCGTTCGGGGTCGGAGTCGTCTCGCACTTCTTGATGGACTCCTGCCCGCACTGGGGTATGAGCGACGAGGAGCCGTTCTCCTGGGAGAAGTTCTATCCGATAGCCCGCTGCGACGGCTGCCTCGGACTAGCGGCCATGGCAGCAGGCGCCGGACTCACTCCCGGGGCGAGCCGGAAGGCGGTTCTGTCAGGAATGCTGGGGGCCGCGTCTGTCGACGCCGACAAGCCGATGCTGTACTTCTTCGGGTGGAACCCTTTCCCGCCAGCCGTTCGCCGCCTCCACTCGCGTGTTCAGCGTCAGTCGCCCGATCGGTTGGGCTTCGAGCTAGCTGTAGGAACTGCTCTCACCCTCGCTCTCATCGCAGTCTCCTGCCGCCGTTCACTTCCCGGCCCGAAGTAGTGAAACATGTTGAAGGGCGAATCGCAACGCCTCCCAGCCTGTTACCCGAAGTAATGAAAAGCTAATAAAGCTTTTGAGATTAAATGTTATTTTTGCAGTCGACGTACCTTTTGGCGGAGCTTGTGAGCTCCAAGACGCCTCATAGCAGGTCGCAACGGGCCCTTTTCGCAACCAGTAGCGCTGCGGTGTCAACAGCACCCTCTCCAGCATCTAAAGTGGTTCTACTGCGCTCGTAGCCCAATGGATAGAGCATCTGACTACGGATCAGAAGGTTGGGGGTTCGAGTCCCTCCGAGCGCACCAAGAAAGCCCTGGTCAGGAGTGGTGTCTGTCCTGGGGGTTGGTTTCGGGGTCTGGGATTTGTAACAGATTTGTAACGGAGGTTACCGTGGCGGGGGCCGGATCGGTGTCGAATATGAGGCCGGCGACCTTCTCCGCGGCGGCCCGGTCGAGTGGTTCGACTCGGTGTTGGTAGATGTTTTGGGTGATGACTGTGCTGGCGTGACCGAGGCGTCCTGCGACGATTTTTATGTCTACGCCGGCGGCGAGCATGGCGGTGGCGTGGGAGTGTCGGGTGTCGTGGAGCCTGATTCGGGGTAGGCCGGCTCGGCGGACTGCCCGGGTGAATTGTTTGCTGACGTATTCGGGGATTAGGGGGCTGCCTATCTCGTTGCTGAACACGTGGCCCTGACCTTGCCAGACCCCTGGGGGGCAGGCTTGTTGTTCTGAGCGCTGGCGGGCTTGGTGGGCTCGTAGGACGGCGATCGTCGCCTGATCGAGTCCTATCTGGCGTTGCCCGGAGCTGGTTTTCGGGGTGGTGTCGGTCGGGACACCGTGGACCATTACCAGGGCTCGTTTCACGGTTAGGGTGCCGGTGTCGAGGTCGATGTCTTCCCAGCGCAGGCCGCACAGTTCGCCTCGGCGCATGCCGGTGGTGGCTGCGAGGACCCACAGGCAGTAGAGCCGGTCACTGGTCGTGGTCCGCAGGAACTGTCCTAGCTGTTCCGGCGTCCAGACCGCGGTCTCGGCGGAGGTCTCCCCGCGTGGCAGGTCGTCCCTGGCTCGCTCGGCGGGGTTGCGGGCTATCACCCCGGAGCGTACGGCGTGGGCTAGGGCCATTGACAGGACCCGGTGGGTGAGGGCGACGGTCCGGGTGGATCGGGGTTTGCCTGCCCGGCCGGGTTCTTTGGAGAACGTGTCGAAGAAGGCGACTATCTCGGGCGGTTCGAGTCTGGAGAGGCGTTGCCAGCCGAGGCGGGGGATCAGGTACGTTTCGCAGATCCAGCGGTAGTTAGCGAGGGTGGTGGGTTTGAGCCCTCGGACTTCGCGGCCGGGCAGCCAGTGCTCGCGCAGGTATTCGGCGAGGGTCACGCCTTGGGGATCGGCTGCTATGCCTGAGTTGACGTCGGCGATGGCTTTCGCGGCGGCGCGTTCCGCGTCGCGGCGCGACCGGTAGGGGCCGATGCGGCGTTGACGGCGTTTCCCGGTTGCGGGGTCGATGCCGATGTCGAGCATGACTCTCCAGCCTTTCGCCGCCTTGTAGACGTGGCCTTTCACTGTCCGGTGACCCTACGCGGCGCTGTCATGGCCGAGCAGTGCCCGTAGTTCAACGGTCGGTACCCGCAGGGTGCGCCCGACGCGGATGACGTTCGTCGGCCACGCCGCGGTGTCACCGCCGAGGCGGGCTTCGATGGCGCGGTAAGCGGCGGACTTGGAGACGCCGAGCAGGCCGGCTGCTTCGGGGACTGTGATCGTTCCGGGTGCGGAGTCACCCCAGAGGCGTGTCATATTCCGATTCCTCCTTGTGCGCTGATCGCTTCGGCTCCTGGCTGGACGTGAGGCCGGCGGGTCGGTGACGCTGAGACGGGACCGGTCCTGGCCGGTCGCGTAGCGGCACTCCTCGGGGCGGGATCTCCCTTCGACGGCCGCCCAGGGACGGTCCACGCAGAGAGGCCTTGCGGTCCTCGTATGCAAAGCCAGGATGCGGGGTCGTGGCCGGCGGGTAGCCGGGCGATGTGTGTCTGCTGTCCGAGTTGGGCGAACGCTGACTGGTAGCGGCGGGCGGAGTCTTGTCCTGCGGGGTCGCTGTCGAAGGCGAGGATGGGGGGGTTGGGGTGCATTTCGAGGATGTGTTGGAGTTGGTGTGGGGATAGTTCCCTGCCGGATTGGGTGACGGGGCAGTAGAGGTGGTCTTGGTGGGTGCGGATGGCGGCTACGGCGACGGCTATGGCGTCGAGGGTGCCTTCGACGACGATCACGTGGGCGTCGGGGTGGGTGGGGTTGGCGAGGGGCTGGTAGAGGTTGACGGATTTGTCGTAGATGGTGGTGCGGGGCGGGTTTTTGTATTTCGGCCACCGGTCCTGGTCTGTCGTGTTGCGGCCGACGATCCCGATGACGCGGTGTTGGTCGTCGCGCACGGGGATGAGGAGCCGGTCTCGGTAGAAGTCGCTGAGGCCCCCGTGGCGGTGGGCGAGGCCGGCGTCGACGAGTTCGTCGTCGCTGAACCCTTGCGCTCGCAGGTCGTGGGTGACCGGGTTCGCCCCTTGGGGTGTGTGGCCGGCCTGGGCGCGCCCGGTGTGGGCTTCGAGGAGGTCTATGTGGATGCCTCGGCCTGCCAGGTAGGCGGCGGCTTGGGCGCGTGCGGCCGGGGTGGCGTAGTGCTCCCAGGCGGCTTGGAGGGCGGCGAGGACTCTGTCGGCGGGGGTGCGGTCGAGGTCGGGCCGGTCGGGTTGGCGGGTTCGGTGTTCGGGTTGGCGGGCGGCGGGTGTGTGGCCTGCCCAGGCGTTAGTGAGGGGTTTTGCGGAGTCGAGGATGGCGATGGCGGCGGGGATCGAGACGTGCTCGGTTTGGGTGACCCAGTCGATGACGTCGCCTTTGGCTGAGCAGCCGAAGCAGTAGTAGCGGTCGTCGTCGAGGTAGAGGCGCATGGAGGGGCTGCGGTCGGGGTGGCCGTGGGTGGTGAGCGGGCAGCGGACGGTCAGCGATCCTGTGCGGGCGGGGAGGTGGATGCCGGTGCGTTGGGCGATCTCGGCGAGGTGGTGGCGGGCTCGGGCGGCTTGGATTGGGGACGGCCCGCTCATAGCGATACTCCTGCCGGCTGGGGGGTGTGTTCGATCGTGATAGCGCCAGTCCGGACGGCGGCTGGTGTGGGGGTTGGGCGTCGGGGTAGGTGCTCGTGGGCGAGGCGGGCTGTCGCGGACAGCCGGCTGGTGTGGCGGGCGGGCAGGTCGGGGAGGGCGGTTCTGACGGCGATGATGGTGTCGGCTCGTTGCGCCGCTCCGAACGCGACGAGACGTCCGAGGGTGCGGGATATGGCGGCGTTGGGTCCGAGGTTGGCGCCGAGTCCGAGGCTGACAGCGAGGTCGACGGTGTCGATGGTCTGGTTGGTTCCGCTGGCGGCGAGGCGGGCGAGGCGCTGCCACGCCCAGGTGGCTGACGGGCCGAGCACGCCCAGCCAGACTCCTTCGATGTAGGCGGAGCCGGGCCGATGCCCGCTGGCCTCTACGGCGGGGTCGGGCCAGGCGATCACCGCGAGGACCGGCGGGGTCGCCTGGTGTCCGGGCTGGGCGATCACAGTGCCACCCCCGGGTCGGTGCCGGCGGCAAGGTTGGTGTCGGCGGGGAGGTCGGTGTCGGTGGGGATGTGTCGGCTTCCGTCGCGGTACCACTGGCCTCTCGGGTCGGCGTAGCCGACGACTATGGGAAGTTCGCGGTTGGTGGGGGGCTGGGTGTGTATGACGACTCCGGCGCCGAGGCGTGTCACGCCGAGCGTGGTGTTAGCGCTCAGGCCGCTGGCGGCGACTCGGCGGGCGTAGTCGACGGGGAGAGTGATGTCGGATTCGGCGGCGGCACGGCGCAGTCCGGCCGCGGCCCATTCGATCTGGTGTCGGGTGGGGCCGTTTGTGTTTGACGTTTCCGTGGCGGTTGGCGCTGGGATGTTGCGGTGGTTGTGGGGGGTGGCGGCTGCCATTCGGGTTGACCTCCTTGCCTGCGGCGTTTTCGGCGGGCGCTTCTACCCGCGAGGCGCACCCCGCCGGTCACGTTTTCGCGTAGGCCCCAGGCCCGCCGTGGGGTGTCCGGCTACCGGCGGTTGTCGGGGTGGGCTGCGGAGCGGATCTCCCGGTTGCGCCGGCCGGCGACATCGCCGTTGACGTGGCGTTCCCATCCCTCGGCGTCGACGCTTGTGATAGTGGCGGGCGGCTGCTGGTGGGTTGTTGCGCAGCCGAGCTCGCCGGTCCAGGTTTTGAGCAGGGCGGTGATGTCTCGAAGCGCACGGAAAAAGTCGACGGGCGCGGTCGCGGGTGCGGTGTCGGAGAAGCTGGACCGTTCATGGTCCCGTAGGGCGGCGAGGGCTTCGACGTGGCTGTTGTGACGCCACCAGCAGCGGGGGATGACATGATGGTCGAGGGCGTCGAAGCGGCCTTGGAGGTCGCCGACCCACTCTCGTAGGTCTGCCCATTCGACTGCCGCGTCGACGGCCGGGACCGCCGGCCAGAAAGTGGGGGCGGGGATGTCGGGGTATTCGGCGTCGAAACCGTCGACGCCGAGCAGGTCCCGCAGACCGGCGAGCGGGTCGCCCGGGGTGTCGTAGTGTCCTGTCACTGTTCTCCTTCCCGGTGCGTGTCGCTTTGTCGGTGCGTGCCGGGGCCGACTCGGTGCGTTCCGGCGTTTGTCCGGCGTAGGCGGGCGACGATCAGATCGGTGGCTTGGACCCGGCCTAGACGCCTCCACGCCGGGGTCGACTCGAGGATCTTGTGCAGCTGGTCGTGGCAGTCCCGGTCGAGTGGGATCAGATCGCGGTCGGCTTCGTGTCCGAGGCGGGCGTAGCTACGGTGGTGAAGGTCCCCGCCGCGCAGACTCCACGGTCCGCCGCACGCGGCGCACACTGGCGGGTAGTCGTGCCGGGCGGCCCACGACGTAAGCCACCGCCGTCGGCGGTCCTGCCAGGCGGCGCTGGCCATCCACGCCGCGTAGTCGGCCCGCCGGGCGGCTCTGCGCTTGGACCAGGCGACGCCCGGCCGGGGGTCACGCATCGCCCGGATCTCGGCGGCCGGCGGTAGCGGTGGCGGCCTCCCATCGGGCTCGGGCTGAGCAGAGGGTCGTGGCGTCCGGGCGAGCTGTCCACGGTTTGAGGGCCATCATGATCGGAGGGGCGGAACGCAAAAGAAGCAGCCCGACGCCTATCGGGAGGCGACGCAGCTCGGACGGCTCGAGGATCGGCCGGTAACGCAGGGACGTCGACGTCGACTGCCCCGCCGGGCCCGGCCCGTAGGTTTGCGAGACTTCGCGGACTTCGGTCTCGCCGATCAGGCGGGAGATGTCGGCGAGGTCGTCCGCGTTGGCGGAACCGCCGAGGAGCACTTTCGCGATAGCGGAGTCCCAGATCGCCCCCGCAGCGTCTGGCCCCCACCGGTCTCGGGCCTGGGCGAGGGATTGCAGGACCGCCACGGTCGTGATCCCCGACCCACCACCTTCGGACATCAAAGACGGCAGCGACGGGAGCGGATAGTTGGCGGCCTCGTCCAATATCAGTGCCAGCGGCGGGTCGAGACGCTGCCCGGCGCAGCGGGCCGCCAGCCTGCGCGCCCCGTCGATGAGATCCTCGATGAGCGCGGCGACGAGTCGGGCGGTCGCGGACGCCCCGGTGGCGGTGCCTAGAAGATAGACGGTGCCGCGCATCGCCAAGAAGGCGAGCGGGTCGAACTCGGATCCCTTCTCGGGGGTGACCGCGGCGAGGACGGCCGGGTCGGCGAGAGGAGCGAAAGTGTTAGCTACCATCGCCCACGTCGAGTCGCGGGTGCGTTGATCGGCGGAGATGATCGCGTCGAGCGCCCGACCCCAACCCGGTGTCGCCCCCGGATGCCCGGCGAGGATCGTGGTCGCTTCCTTAGCGGCGCCCGCCGCGTGCGACCAGCGGTACAGGTCCGCGGCGGTACGGCCGTCCAGGGCCGCGGCGTGGAGCATGCAGCGAGTGACGGAGACGGCCTGTGTTCGCCAGAAACCGCCGTTCTCCACACCGGAGCGGCTCGCGTCAGCGACGAGCGCCTCCGCACGGATGAGCCTGTAACGTATTCTGTGTAAGAGGCTTTTAGGTTTGTTGTGTTGTGGCCTCTTGTTTGTATTATATCACAGGTCGAGTCTTCCTGGGAAGTACATTTCGAACGCGTTTAAGGCTTGT
>Ga0080006_1178633_pt1 | contig 93124 bp, 84 predicted proteins | sample RS3BMetagenome_FD_69209 | JGI IMG/M metagenome (GOLD analysis project Ga0080006, IMG submission 69209) | Ferric oxide microbial mat and aquatic microbial communities from Rainbow Spring, Yellowstone National Park, USA - RS3B (SPADES... ... | reverse complement strand
CTAGGCACGGGAGGCGATGCCGTCGACGTCGGGGCCACGCCTCAGATCTTGTCGCGACCCTCCCAGTAGGGGTCGCGCAGCTTGCGCTTGTAGAGCTTGCCGTTCGGGTCGCGCGGCATGGCGTCGGTGAAGTCGATCGACTTCGGTGTCTTGAACCTGGCCAACCGGGTGGAGCAGTACCCGAGGATGTCGGCGGCGAGCTCGTCGGAGCCCTCGACACCGTCGACGGGCTCGATGACGGCCTTGATCTCCTCGCCCCAGTCGTCGTTCGGGATACCGAAGACGGCCACGTCCACGACGCTCGGGTGGCCGACGAGGACGTTCTCGATCTCGGCCGGGTAGATGTTGGCCCCGCCGGAGATGATCATGTCGATCTTGCGGTCACGGAGGAAGAGGTAGCCGTCCTCGTCGATGAGGCCGATGTCGCCCACTGTGAAGAACTTGCCGATCCGGTTGCTCTTCGTCTTCTGCTCGTCCTTGTGGTACTCGAAGTCGCCCGTCTGCATCGCCATGTAGACCGTGCCGATGACGTTCGGCTCCTCGACCCGGTTGCCGGCGTCGTCGAAGATGGCGATCTCACTGATGGGCCAGGCCCGGCCGACGGTTCCGGGCTTGGTGAGCCACTCCTGGGCGGTCACGAGCGTGCCGCCGCCCTCGGAGGCCGCGTAGTACTCGTCGATGGCGTCGCCCCACCACTCGATCATCTGGTGCTTGGTGTCGATCGGACACGGTGCGGCGGCGTGGATCATGTGCCGGAGCGACGACACGTCGTACCTGGCGCGGGTCTCCTCGGGCAGGGCCAGCAGGCGGTGGAACTGGGTGGGCACCATGTGGGAGGTGGTGACCCGGTACTGCTCGATGAGCCGGAGCATGTCCTCGGGGAGCCACTTGTCCATGACCACGACGGTGTGGCCCAGATGGATCGACGCGGCCGAGTAGCGGATGACGGCGGTGTGGTAGAGCGGGGAGCCCACGAGGTGGACGTTGTCGTCCCGGACCTGGATGTTGAAGAGGAAGAGCAGTCCGGCCAGACCGAGGGCAGCGTCCTCGGGGGACAGGCCACTGAGCTTGCGGAAGACGCCCTTCGGGTTGCCGGTCGTGCCCGACGTGTAGTTCATGACGTCGCCGACGGTCCGGTCGGCCGGGTCGGTGGTGGGCTGCGCATCGCGCATGCGGTCGTAGGAGCCGAACCCGGGTAGGTCGCCCACCCCGAAGCAGATCGATGACGGCAGCTCGGCATCCTCGGCGGCGTCGAGGGCCACGTCGGTGAACCGCTCGTGGGCCACGAAGGCCTTGGCTCCCGAATCCGTGAGGATGTAGGCCACCTCGGGCCCGATGAGGTGGTGGTTGATCGGTACCAGGTACCAACCGGCCTGCAGGGCGGCCAGGTACAACTCGAACATCTCCACTCCGTTGGGTAGGAGGGTGGCCACCACGTCACCGGGCTGCAGGTTGAGGCCGCGCAGGCCGTGGACCACCTGATTGGCCCGGCCGAGCAGCTCGCCCGCCGTGTACTCGGCCCCGTCCGGCGCCACCAGCGCCAGGTGCTCGGGATCCTCGTGCGCCAGTGCCCAAAAGCCGAGATCGCCCATCTGGTCCCATCCCCCATCGTCGTCGAACGTGCGCTGCCGTGGCCGGCGACGGCGTCCGTCCAGCCTCCTCCGGCCTTCCGTCGGCTCCGCCGGACGGAGCGACGGTGGCGGAGGGCTGCGGGGTGGCGCCGGCCCGGTGGGGACGCTAGAACAGGTTCCAGTAGACGGTCAACCGCCAACGGTGGGGAGTTGTCGGCGTGTGCGCCCACGGCTCCGGACGGCCCTCGGACCCCCGAGACGACGAGTATGAGGAGCAGCGCGCAATGACAGCATTCCTGGACGGCAAGGTCGTGGCCATCACCGGTGCCGGAGGGGGCATCGGCCGGGCCGTCGCCCTGGCCGCGGCCGCCGAGGGCGCCAAGGTCGTGGTGGCGGACATCGGCGTCGGCCTGGCCGGCGAGGACCCGACGAGCGAGGTGGCCGAGGCCGTCGTCGCCGAGATCGAGGCCGCCGGGGGCGAGGCCGTCGCCGTCGCCGAGAGCGTCACCACCCTGGCCGGCGGCGAGCGCATCATCGGCGCCGGAACCGAGCGTTGGGGTCACATCGACGGCGTCGTGGCCGTGGCCGGGATCCTGCGGGAGCGGATGCTGTTCAACATGGCGGAGGACGAGTGGGACGCGGTCATCGAGACCCATCTGAAGGGCCACTTCACGGTGTTCCGGGCCGCCTCGGCGATCATGCGCAAGCAGGAGGGCGGCGGCTCCCTCGTCGCCTTCACCTCGGGAGCCTTCGCCGGCAGCGTGGCCCAGGCCAACTACGCCTCGGCCAAGGGCGGGATCGTGTCGCTGGTGCGATCGGCGGCAGCCGGGCTCCATCGGTACGGCATCACGGCCAATGCCGTCGCCCCCGTGGCCCGGACCCGGATGTCGGCCAACGTCCCCATGGATCTGGCCGAGATGGGCGACCCCGAGGACGTGGCGCCGATGGTCGTCTACCTCCTGTCGGACCGGGCCAAGCACATCACCGGGCAGGTGTACACCTCGGTGGGCCCGAAGATCGCCGTGTGGAACCAGCCCCGTGAGGTGCGGGCGATGTACGCCGACGGACGGTGGACACCCGAACTCATCGCCCAGCGCCTCGACTCGTCGGTCGGCCAGGAGCGCATGCCGCTGCTCGACCAGCTGGAGGCCTACCGCAAGGCGGCCGAGGAGAAGGCGGCCGCCGAGAAGGCTGCGGGCTGACCTGCGCCGTAGTACGTCGGCCGGTGCGCCGGGGACCTGCGGCGTTCCGGCTCAGTCGTCGTCGGCGTCGCGCTCGTCGAGCACGCAGAACTCGTTGCCCTCGGGATCGGCCAGCACCACCCACGACTCGTTGCCGGACTGGCCGATGTCGGGACGGCTGGCCCCGAGGGACTCGAGACGCTCGATTTCGCGCTCCTGGTCGTCGGGGATCAGGTCGAGGTGCAGCCGGTTCTTTCCGACCTTGCGATCGTGCACGCGCACGAAGAGGAGCGGCTTGACCCGATCGAACTCCGGGTGGTCCTCGGCCGGTTCTACCCAGACGTCCCCGTCCTCGTCGATACGCTGCTCCCAGCCGAGCACCGCACACCAGAAGGCTGCCAGCTCGGCCGGGTCCTCCGCATCGACCGTCACCGTCTCCATGCGCAGTCCCATGCAAGCCTCCGGTCCTCCCGAGCGGTCCGCCGACCACGGTGCGAAGCCTAGGCGCGCCCGGTCGTCGGTGACCGGCAGTCGTCGTCGACCATCGGCGGGCCATGACCGATTGCCACCATTCTGCACGCGCGGTTCCCTACAGTGAGGAGAGGCAGCGGGGCGCGTGACGGTGGTCGTCACCGACCTCCCGCCGGGAGGTCGGCACCGTGATCGCACTGACTGTCGTGCTCGGGGTGGTCGTCGCCCTGGTGACCGTGTTGGTGGCCGGGCTGTTGCGTAGCCACGCCGACATCCTGAAGGCCCTGCACGACCTGGGCGCCGGGGTGGGTGACCCGGCGGCCGACGTCACCGGCGGCGCGGCGTCGTCCGTCGGAGCGCAACCGGTGCCCCTCACCATGGGGCCGGCCCTGGCGGCCGACCGGGACTCGACCTCGGCGCCGTCCCTCGCCGGCGTGACGCCCACCGGCGATGCGCGGGCCGTCGCCCCGGCGACCAGCGGAGCACTGACCCTGCTGGCCTTCCTCTCGACCGGCTGTGCGTCGTGCGCCGGATTCTGGGAGTCCTTCCGTCGACCCGGGGACCTCGACCTACCGCCGGGCGTCCGACTGGTCGTGGTCACGAAGGGCCCGGAACGCGAGATCCCCGGCGAGGTGGCGGCCCTGGCCGCCCCGGGTCTGTCGGTCCTGATGTCGAGCGACGCCTGGACCGACTACGAGGTCCCGGGCTCGCCGTTCTTCGTACTGGTGGACGGTACCTCCGGGCGACGGGTCGGCGAGGGTGTGGCCAACCACTTCCGGCAGGTGGCCGAACTCGTCCGTCGGGCCGAGGTCGACGCCGCCGCGTTCCGGCTGGACACGACGCCCGGGCGGGACGTGGGGCTCGACGGTCCGGCCCGCGAGTCGGCCAACGACCGCGAACTCCTCGACGCCGGCATCCGGCCGGGCGACCCCAGCCTGTACCCGACCTCGCTCGACGACCTCTACGGTCCGCCCGACGCCCGGATGCCCGCCGCCCGCCCGCGGATGCGCAGGGCCGGCTGAGGATGACCACACTCTTCGCCCACGGCATCCAGGCGGGACTCCCGAGTGGATTCGAGGGCCGCATCTTCAAGCATCAGGGGAGCGGCATCGAGGTGGCCAACGCCGTGGCCCAGTTCTCCACGTTCGCCCTGCCCGACGACGTGGGTGACTTCGGGGGTGGTGCCGTCACCCTGATGGGCAACGACGACATCTTCGCCGTGCTCTTCGAGTACGGCCCGGACAGTGTCGGCACCCGGCTCTTCGCCCACCAGGGCCTGCCCCGATCGCTCACCACCACCGACTTCCAGCCCTACGTCCTGCGACGAGGACTGACCGGCCAGTCCGGGACCCAGTGGTTCTTCACCGAGGGCGGACGACCCTTCACCCTCTACGTCGTGCTGGGCAGTCATGCCCGGCGGTCGATCCTGGTGCCTCGGCTCAACCGGTTGCTCGGGGGACTCGTCGTGGAGTCCGCACCGGTCCCGTTGCCGGTAGGTGCGCCGTGGAACTGATCGGTCCCTACCTGGCGGCCTGCCTGCTGCTGATCGTTGCGGGTGTGGCCAAGTCGGTCCACCCCACCGACACGGCCCGGGCGGTGGCTGCCGTCGTGCCGTTGACCCTCGCCCCGACCCGGGCCCTCGTCCGTGTGGGGGCGGCCGCCGAGGCCGTGGTGGGTACCGTGGGCCTCATCCGTCCCTCGCCTCTGACGGCCGCCCTGGTGGCCGCCTCGTTCGCCGGCTTCGCCCTCTTCGTCTCGGTGGTGCTGGCTCGCGGGGGCCCGCTCGCCAGCTGCGGGTGCTTCGGGAAGCCGGACACCCCGGCCACCCGCCTCCACGTGGTCGTGAACGCCGCCCTCGCCGTCGCCGCCGTCGCCGTCGCCGCCACGGTGCATGCGGGATGGCTGTCCGTCGTGCTCACCCACCAGCCGTGGCGCGGGATCCCGCTGGTCCTGCTCAGCCTGCTGTGCGCCTGGCTCGTGTTCCTGGCCCTGTCTCGGCTGGCCGAACTCGGGGCGGCCCGCGGCCTACTCGGTGTCACCCGGGGGGCGGCCACGTGAGCACTGCGTTGGTGGACCGCGCGGCCGGATTCCTGGAGTCCCGCCTGTCCCGGCGGAGCTTCATCAACCGGTCGGCGATGGTGGGGAGCGCGGTCGCGGTGGGTTCGGGCGTCGACCTGCTGCTCAAGCCGGGAACGGCCTACGGTGCCGTCTGCACCTGTGGCAACTCGTCGTGCGGGTGCGGGTCGACGTGCTGTGCCGGCTTCTCCGAGTTCTGCTGCTCGATCAACGGCGGCTACAACTACTGCCCCACCGACACCGTCATGGGCGGCTGGTGGAAGGCGGACAACTCGTCGTTCTGCGGGGGTCCCCGGTACTACATGGACTGTCACGCCACGTGCGGCTGCACGAACGGATGCGGCGGGGGGTGGGGGTTCTGCGACCCTGGCTGTGACGGGGTGAACTGCGGTTGCGGACCGGCCGGATGCGACTCCTGGGTCACGGGCTGCTTCCAGTTCCGCTACGGGCAGTGCAACCAGCAGATCGACTGCATCGGCCGGATCGTCTGTCGGGTGGTGGCCTGTGTGCCGCCGTGGACGGTCGACCCGACGTGTACCACCACGGTGGCCGTCGACAACAGCACCGCCGAGATGACCGCCGCGTGCTGGACGGCAGCCCCACCGTCGCCCCCCCCGCCTCCTCCGCCCCCGCCTCCGCCGTGCTACTCCCCGGCGACCCAGTGCGAGGTCACCGGGATGGCGGCCAGCAGCGATGGCCTCGGCTACGCACTCGTCACGGCGTTCGGCAAGTTGTTCCCCTTCGGGGACTTCCCGAGTCTGGGGGACGTGGCGACCGTGCACCTGGTCGCCCCGGTCATGGGCCTGGCGGCCACCCAGACCGGGAGGGGCTACTGGTTGGTCGCTTCCGACGGTGGCCTCTTCACCTTCGGCGATGCGGTCTTCTTCGGGTCCATGGGCGGCAAGCCCCTGGCCCAGCCGGTCGTCGGCATGGCCGCCACGCCCACGGGCCGGGGGTACTGGATGGTCGCCTCCGACGGAGGGATCTTCGCCTTCGGCGACGCGGCGTTCTTCGGGTCCATGGGCGGCAAGCCGCTGAACCAGCCCATCGTCGGCATGGCCGCCACGCCCACGGGCCAGGGGTACTGGTTGGTCGCCTCCGACGGGGGCATCTTCGCCTTCGGCGACGCGGCGTTCTTCGGGTCGATGGGCGGCAAGCCGCTGAACCAGCCCATCGTGGCCATGGCTTCGTCGCCCTCCGGACGGGGGTACCGGCTCGTGGCATCCGACGGCGGGGTGTTCTCGTTCGGCGACGCCCCCTTCGACGGATCGATGGGCGGGCAGCCGCTGGTGCGGCCCGTCGTGGGCACCGCGGCGGCGGGTGCCGGCTACTGGATGGTGGCCCAGGACGGCGGCATCTTCTCCTTCGACGCCCCCTTCTTCGGATCGCCGGCGTGACCGTGCCGACCGGCGCCGCTCAGGCCTCACTCCGATGCACGGACCGACAGGGGGGAGCCCCATGACCATCACTGTGACGTGCCTCGCCCTGCTGGTCGGCGCGGCCGCGGCCGTCCGCTCGACCTGGTCGCCGTGCGGACTCTCGATGCTGTCGACCATCACCCCGTTCGGCGAGCGGGGCCGGGGCCACCGCTACGCCGCCACCTGCACGTGGTTCATCGTCGGTGCGACCGTCGGCGGTGTGGCCCTGGGCGGTGTGGGCGCGGTGCTCGCCCTCGCGGTCCGCGTCGGCGGCGCGTCGGCGGCCGCCATCGGGGTCGTCGCCCTGGGCGCGACCCTGGTCGCCGCGGTGTCCGACTCGGGTCTGGCCGGAACAGGCCTGCCCGTGCACTTCCGCCAGGTCAACGAGCGGTGGCTCGACGCCTACCGACCCTGGGTCTACGGCGCGGGATTCGGGTTCCAGATCGGATGCGGGCTGGCCACCTTCATCACGACGGCTGCCGTCTACCTGACCGTGGTGCTCGCCGCGCTGACCGGCAGCCCGGCCCTCGCCGTGGTCGTAGGGGCGACCTTCGGGCTGGTGCGGGGTCTCGCCGTCACGCTCACCCACCAGGTGCGGACGCCCGGCGAACTGCTCGCCTTCCACCAGCGGTTCGCCGCACGTCGTCCGTGGGCGGACCGGGCCGTGTTCCTCACCATGGCGGTGGCGGCGGTGGTCCTGGCCGTGGCGGTCGGGCCGCGGTCCGCCGCCCTGGTCGGACTCGTGGTGGCCGCGGGTACGGCGGGGGTGCGGGTGCTGACTCAGTCCGTGTCGGCGGCGTCCGACGAGGTCGTCGCCGAGACGACGTCGTCGTCCGGTCCGTCCGACCGTCCGGCCCCGTCGACGCTGACGGTGCCGTCGGATCCGTCGGCGCTCTCGACGGCCCGTTCGGGTTCCGGGACCGGATCGGGCCGACTGTCGCGCCAGCGCCGGTAGGGGCCCAACCGGCTGGCCAGCAGGATCAGGCCGCCGATGGCCAGTGCGATGCCGGCGACCTGGACGAGGAACGACCCGAGGTGGCCGTCCTGACCCAGCCACAGGTGCTCGTCGAGGAAGCGCTCGATGCCCCACAGCACCATGCCGACACCGAGCACGATGCCGGCGGGGGCGAGGGGCGCTTGCCCCGCGGGGATGGTCGATCCGTCGGAGGCCACGACGGGCGCACGGTTCCGCAGGAACCGCTCCACGAGTAGGAGCACACCGAAGATGGCGAAGTCCTCCATCGCCTGGAAGATCGGCACGGGGAGCACTTTCGTGTTCGGATGGTCCCCCGCGTAGTACATGCCGAACCACTGGTTGGTCGGGTGTCCGCCACCGTTGACCATCAGCTGGGGTCCGAGCAGTCGTCCCATGCCCCAGCACGCCATCAGGACCGGAGCCATGAGATCGGCGAACCGGAGCGTGGGGAGTTCGGGACAGCGTCGGCGCGAGCTGATGACGGCCACCGGTACGGCCAGGATCAGACCACCGAACGAGGAGAGCCCGCCCTGCCAGATGGCGAACACCTGCGCGGGATGGGAGGTGTAGTAGCCGAAGTGGGAGAGGACGTGCATCGCCCGGGCGCCGACGATGGCGGCCACGATGACCCAGACGAACATCCCCGTCACCCAGTCGGCCGGGTAGCCCCGCTGCCGGAGGCGTCGCTCCGTGAAGCGGAGTCCGAACCAGAAGGTGAGCGCGAGTCCGATCCCGTAGGTGTGGATCTCGAGGAACCAGATGTGGAAGGCGACGGGTATCGGTCTCATGGGTGTCGAGCGGGTCTCCGGGGGAGTTCCCGGGGTACCGGCCAGGCCATCAGTATGCCTCAGAGGACCGATAGGGTGGCCTCGCCGGACCGTCGCACCGCGGGGGACGGGGGAACAGGAGAGGTGGTAGTGCACCGAGCACTCCGCCCGGGACGAGGCCGGAGGAGGCGTCATGGGTTCGTTGACAGGCAAGGTAGCGCTGGTGACCGGCGGCGCGTCGGGCATCGGGCTGGCCACAGCCACCCGTCTGGTCGCCGCCGGTGCGTCGGTGGCCGTGGTCGACCTCGACGGTGACGCCGCGGACCGCGTGGCGGCCGACCTCGGCGGACTCGGCCTCCAGGCCGACGTGGGCCGTTCGGAGGCGTGGCCGGGCATCGTCCACGCCGTCGTCGAGCGGTTCGGAGGGATCGACCTCGCCCACCTGAACGCCGGCATCACCACCGGCGAGGCGGACATCACGAAGGTGACCGACGAGCTCTACGCCCGGGCCACCGGGGTCAACGTCGACGGCGTGTTCTTCGGCGTGCGCGCCGTGGTCCCGGCCATGATCGAGCGCGGTGGCGGCTCGATCGTGGCGACGGCGTCACTGGCCGGGCTCATCGGCTTCTCCCCGGACCCGCTCTACTGCCTCACCAAGCACGCCGTCGTGGGGCTCGTGCGCTCGCTCGGACCCCAGCTCGGTGAGCAGGGGATCACCATCAACGCCGTATGCCCGAGCATCGTCGACACCCCGCTGATCGCCGACCTGCGCGGGGTCCTCGAATCGAGCGGCTTCCCGCTGATCGACGTCGGGACGGTGTCCTCCGCGGTGGTCGACCTACTGTCCGGGGACGCGACCGGTGAGGCCGTGGTGATCCAGGCCGGCAGGGAGCCACTGCCGTTCCGATTCGGCCGCCCACCCGGGCCGCGGGCCGGCGGCACCGTGGGCCAGATGCCGCCGAAGGAGTTCGCCGCGCACGACCAGGTCTGAACGAGGACACCCGCACGGACCGGTCCCGTGCGTCGGTGTGACCATCTGCGGAGCCGAGGGGTTCAGGGAGCCGTGACCGTCCAGCCGCGGCGTCGCACCTCGTCGACCAGCAGGTCCTCGGGCACCCGCTCGAGCTGACGGGCCACACTCTGTCGGTGTGAGGCGGCCGGTGCCGCATCGGGGGAACCCGCAGTGACGGTCCGGCCGGACGGTGCCGGTCGGTCTGCCGTGGGGACGTCGGCCTGCTGGGCTTCGGCCTCGAGCCGGGAGATCAGCTCGGCCGCCTCGTCCCGGGTGAAGCGCCCACCCGCCTGGCGTTGGTTCAGACCGAGCGGCCCCCGGGCGTCCTTGAAGCCGGTGTGACCGGCCGCCTCGACGAGCTCGGTGAGCTCGCGCAGCTGGCGGGCGGTGGCCGGCGGACCGGTGGGTTGGCCGAACGCCATGGGAGGAAACCGGGGGGATCCGAGCCGCTGACGACTCGTGGACCCCGATGGGGCCCGACCGGGCTCAGGCCACCCGGCCGATGCCGACGAGCCCGCCGGTCCGGACGCCGGTGATCCACACGCTGGCGCCGGTGTACGGGGCCTCGATCATGGAGCCACCACCGACGTACATGGCGACGTGCTCGCTCCCACCGGGACCGTAGAAGAGGAGGTCCCCCGGCGCGATGTCGGCCATCGAGATGTGGGTGGTGTCGCTGTACTGCGCCCCCGAGTAGTGAGGGAGGCTGATGCCGACCTGGGCGTAGGCCCACATCACGAGACCCGAGCAGTCGAATCCGGACGGGGTGGTGCCAGCCCAGAGGTAGGGCACACCGATCTCCCTCTCGGCGGCCGCCACGGCACCGCTCGCACCCGGGGGCAGAGGCGGCGGCGGGGCAGTGGGGGTGGTGACCGTGCCACCACCCGACGACCCGGAGGGAGCCGTACCGCCGGGACCCGATCCACCGGACGAGCCTCCACCACCGGACGAGCCCGTACCGCCGGACGAGCCCGTACCGCCGGTCGGTGCGGCGGCCTGCTGGGCCTCGGCGACCTTTGCCGCCTGGACCTGTCGGGTGAAGTTGGCCTGGGCGGCAGCCGCGGCGGCGGCGGCCTGAGCGGCCTGCTTCTGGAGGATCAGGGTGTGGATGTTGGCGTCGACGCTGTCGAGCGTCGCCTGGTCCTGGCTGGCCAGCGCCGAGGCCTGGCTCTGGGCGGACACCAGGCTGTCGTGCGCAGACTGGGCCTGGGACTTCTGCTGCTCGAGTGATGACTGCGTCGCGGCCAACTGCGCCTGGGCCGTGTGGAGGTGGTCGATCGTCGAGGTCACGTTGCCCGCGGCGATCGACGAGTACTCCGAACGGATGCCGCTGGTGTTGACGTTGGAGGTGAACAGCTGGGTGGCCGTGTTCGACGTACCCGAACTCGTGTAGTCGGCGATGGCCTGGCTGCGGAGCTGACCCTGGTCCTGCGTGACCGTGTGCTGGTCCGTGGCCAGCTGGGCCTGACTCGCGGAGATCTCACCCTGGAGCTGGGCGAGTCGGAAGTTGGCCTGCTCGACCTGTCCGGACAGTGACTGGGTCCGTGCGTAGTCCGCATTGAGCTTGGCGGTGATGGCCGCGGCCTGGGCCTGGGCATTGGAGACCTGGTCCGCCGAGGCAGGCGTGGGGGAGACCAAGACCACCGAAGTGGCTCCGAGTGCGGAGGCCAATGCGACCGTCGCGAGGACCCGGTTTCGGATCCTCTTGTGACGTGCGGGGCAGGCACCTGGCTCGGCCGTCGAGTACTGCTCGGCGTGAGTCATATGCGAAAGGATGGTAGCCGACCGAATACCCGCCCACAAGGACACTCCCCACAAACAAGGCCCTGAGCTGGGCTGTTGTTCCAATTGGGTGGGGGTGAACCGTGAACGAACGGTGACACGGCGCAATGGCGGTCTCAACGTTCCAACCTTGAAGAGGAGGCCGATCCGAGTAGGGTCGCACGCATGGGTGAGACAATCGAATTTCCTAGCAATGGAAGCCGTGCGCACGGATACCTGGCCGTTCCGGCCGGGGGTGCCGAGGGAACCATCGGCGTCCTCGTGATCCAGGAGTGGTGGGGTCTGGTGGATCAGATCCGGCGCACCGTCGACCGGTTCGCCGATGCGGGGTTCACCGCGCTCGCCCCCGATCTCTACCAGGGCGCCGAGGTCCCCCTCAGCGAGCCCGACGAAGCGGCCAAGCAGATGATGGCGCTCCAGCTGGGCGACGCGGCGAAGCAGCTGAGTGGGGCCGTCGACGAGCTGACGCGGCGCACCGGCGCACCGTCGGTGGGCGTGGTCGGCTTCTGCATGGGCGGAGGTCTGGCCCTGGTGCTGGCCACGCAGCGTCCGGACGCGGTGGCCGCCGTCGTCCCGGCCTACGGGGTGATCCCCTGGCCCGACGCGCAGCCGGACTACTCGAAGCTCGAGGCCGCGGTGGAGGGTCACGTCGCCGAACTCGACGGCTCGTTCTCCCCGGCCGCCGCCGACGCGCTGGTCGCCGAGCTGACCGGCCTCGACAAGACGGCGTCGTTCCACCTCTACCCGGGGGTCGACCACGCCTTCTTCAACGAGGACCGACCCGACGTCTACGACGCCGATGCCGCGGCACTCCTGTGGGACCGCACGGTGGCGTTCCTCCGGACCCGGCTCGGCTGAGCACCTCCGTCCGGATCATGTCCGCACCAGGGCTCGTCGAGGACTACCTCACACTCGGCCTGCGGCTGGGCCGGCACATCGACGGGATGGTCGACGCCTACTACGGGCCTCCCCGGCTCGCCCGGGCCGCCGAGGCGGAGCCGTTGGTCCCGCCCGCGCAGCTCCTGACGTCGTCCCGTGCCTTGCTGGCCGCGCTGGCCGCAGGTGGACCGCTCGACGCATCGACCCCGGAGGACTCGAGTGCACCGGCCCGTCGCCACTGGCTGACAGCCCAGGTCCGGGGACTCGCCACCACCTGCGCCAAGCTGGCCGGTGAGCCCATCGGCTACGCCGACGAGGTCGAGGCCTGTTACGGCGTGCGGCCGCGGCGGGTGGACGAGGAGGAGCTCGTCACTGCACACCGCCAGCTCGCCGAGGTGCTGCCTGGGTCAGGGCCGCTGGCCGAGCGCCTGGTGACCTGGCGCGAGTCCCACGCCGTGCCGGTCGACCTGCTGCGTCGGGCGGTCGACTCGTTGGCCGACTCGCTGCGGGACCGCACCCGTGAGCTGTTCGGCCTCCCCGACGGGGAGCACATCGAGTTCGAGCTCGTCACCCATCAGCCGTGGTCCGGGTTCAACTACTACCTGGGCGACCTGCAGAGCCGGGTCGCGATCAACACCGACCTGCCCGTGCTGTCCACCGGGCTCGCCCATCTGGTGGCCCACGAGGCCTACCCCGGGCACCACACCGAGCACACCCGCAAGGAGGTCGGGCTGGTGCGCCGCCAGCAGTGGTGGGAGGAGTCGATCTTCCTGGTCGGCACCCCGCAGTGCCTGCTGGCCGAAGGCCTGGCCGATCTCGGACTCGAGGTGGCGTGGGGCCGGCACCCCGAGGCGACCGTGGCCGAGCACCTGCGCCCGCTGGGTATCCGCTACGACACCGACGTCGTGGCGGCGGTGGCGGACGCCGGTGAGGCGCTCGGGGCCGTCCGGACCAACGCCGCCTTCCGCCTGCACGAGGACGGGGCCGATCCCGACACCGTGATCGACGAGGTGGCCCGGTGGGGACTCTTGTCCCGTGACCGGGCCGAGAAAGCGGTCGAGTTCCTCACCCATCCGACGTGGCGGGCGTACCTCACGTGCTACGTGGAGGGCTTCCCGCTGTGCCGCGCCTTCACCGCCGGCGATCCGGCCCGCTTCGACCGGCTGCTGTCCGAACAGCTGACCCCGGCCGACCTGTCCGACCAGATCGCCCGTGACGCGCTCGGCGCACCGGCGGCGGGCTGACGGGAGCCGGTGACCGTGGCCCCGTGCCCCGGTCACAGGAACTCCGGCGCTAGCGCGGGGTGATGCCGGCGAGGGTGGTCCGCACCAGCGAGGTGGCCAGCTCGTCGTCCAGCGGCTCGTGGCGGAACAGCAACCGGTAGTAGAGGGGCGCGTAGAGCTCGTCCATCACCACCGGGACGTCGATGTCGGGGCGCACGTCCCCCCGGTCGACGGCCCGCTGCAGCACGGCCGCCGTGGCGGCACGTCGTGGCTCGAGCCAGCGGGACACCAGGGTGTCCGCCAGGGCCGGATCGGACTGCGCCTGCCCGATCAGTTCGGCCATGACCTCGCCGGCCCTCCCGCGGAAGGCGGCGAGCATCAGGCGGATCTGGGCGGTCAGGTCGGCGGCGAGGTCGCCGGTGTCGCCGAAGTCCGCCGTCGCCCGGTAGCGGTGGAAGTAGGCGTCGATCGCCACCGAGCCCCTGGAGGGCCACCACTTGTAGATGGTGACCTTGCTCACCCCTGCCCGGGCGGCGATCGCCTCGATGGTGGTGGCGGCCAGCCCTCCCTCGACCAGCAGGTCGGCGGCCGCCTCGAGCACGGCGAGCCTGGCCCGCTCGCTGCGGGGTCGGCCGGCGCGGGTCGTGGGCGCCGGTGTCGGTGCGGAGGACGTACTCACCACCTGTCCACCCTAGATCATGAACGCACCGTTCAGGAATACTGGTACTGTGGGCGACGTCCACGTGTCCAGGGAGCGATCGATGCAGACGGGTCAGGAACGGTCCGGTGGTGACACCTCGGGGATGTCCGGTGGTCTGGTGCTGCTGTTCGCCGTGGCCTGCGGCCTGGCCGTGGCCAACCTCTACTACGCCCAGCCGATCCTCGAGAACATCGCCCGGACATTCGGTGCCGGGACCGCGACCGCCGGTCTGGTGGTGACGCTGTCCCAGATCGGTTACGCCATCGGCCTGGCGTTCCTCGTTCCACTGGGGGACATGCTGGTCCGGCGGCACCTGATCCCGATCGTGGTGGTCGTGACCGCCGTGGCCATGGCCGTCTCGGCCGTCTCGCCGACGATCGGCGTCCTGGTGGCCGTGGCGCTCGTCGTCGGCGCCGGTTCGACGGTGGCGCAGATGCTCGTGCCCATGGCCGCATCGTTGGCGACCGAGTCCACCCGGGGTCGTGTCGTCGGACGGGTGATGAGCGGGCTGCTCCTCGGCATCCTGCTGGCCCGCACCGTGTCCGGACTCATCGCCGGGGTCGCGAGCTGGCGGGTGGTCTACGGTGTCGCCGCCGTCGTCACGGTCGGACTGGCGGTCGTGCTCGCCCGCGTGGTGCCGGCCGAGACGGCACGACCCCGGATCGGCTACGGCGCGCTGCTGGTCACGACGATGACCCTGGTGCGCGACGAGGCGGTGCTCCGCCGACGCATGGTGTTCGGCGCCCTCGCCTTCGCCGCCTTCAGCGTCTACTGGACCACGATGGCCTTCGTGCTGTCCGGTGCCCCCTACCACTACGGTGACGCCACCATCGGGCTGTTCGGCCTCATCGGCGCGGCCGGTGCCCTGTGCGCCAATTTCGCCGGGCGGTGGGCCGATCACGGACTGACCCGACGGACCACGACGATCTTCGCCGTCCTGGTGGCGGTGTCGTTCCTCCCCCTGTGGCTCGGCGGCCACGACCTGGCCATGATGATCGTCGGTGTGCTCGCCCTCGATGTCGGCGTGCAGGGTCTGCAGGTCACCAACCAGTCGATCATCTACCGCCTCGCACCGGAGGCCCGCAGCCGGATCAACTCGGCCTACATGGTCAGCTATTTCGTGGGCGGCGCCCTGGGCTCGGCCGTGGGCAGCTGGCTGTACGGCAGCCACCGGTGGGCCGGCGTCTGCGCGCTCGGTGCCGGCATCGGTGTCGTGGCGGTGGGCCTGGCCACTCTGGACGGCCTCCGTCGGCCGGTCACGGCGTCGGCGATGACAGTGGCCACCGGCACCTGAGCCGGCCCACCTGGCTCACTCCCCGAGCCGGCCCACCTGGCTCACTCCCCGAGCCATGCCGCAGTGGCGGATCCGAGCGGGCTGGCCGGAAGGTCCCAACGGAGTGGGGCACCCGCGACCACCACGGGCGGCGGCAGCCTCCTGGCGTCGCCCCAGACGGTGTGCTCGGAGGGGGTGCTCGGGTCCGGGTCGGCCGGGTGGATGTCGGCGCCCTCGATCGACGGAGCGATTCCCGTGTCGACCAGCACCCGGGCCATGGCGGCCAGTGATGTGCGCCACCGGCTGCCGCCACGTCCCTCCTGGCGGCCGGCCAGCCCGGCGAGTGCGCAGGTGGCGAGCAGGTAGCCGGTGGCATGGTCGAGCGCCTGCACCGGGAGGGGAACCGGCCGATCGTCGCCGGCGGCGACCATGCCGGCGTGGGCGATGCCCGAACTCATCTGCACCAGGCTGTCGAATCCTCGTCGCCGGGCCCACGGTCCCGACCAGCCGTAGGCGTCGAGACTGACGTCGACCAGACCGGGCCGGGTGGCCCGGCGGACCTCGTTCCCCAGCCCGAGGCCGTCGAGGGCGTCGGAGCGGTAGCCGTGCACCAGCACATCGGCCCCGGCCAACAGGGCGAGGAACTGCTCATGGGCGGCAGTGCTGGTGAGGTCCAGGCGGGCACAGCGTTTCCCGAGCGTCACCTCGGGGACCACTCCGGGCTCCTCCCATCCCGGAGGGTCGATGCGCAGGACCTCCGCGCCCCAGCCGGCCAGGAGGCGTGTCGCCACCGGACCGGCCAGCACCCTCGTCAGGTCCAGCACCCGGACCCCCGACAGCGGACGGGCGGGATCGACGACCCACGTGCCCGGTCCCGTCGTCGTCGGGAACCACTCGGTGTGGACCAGGGGCTCGGCGGCCACCGCCGCACCCTGGGGGTGGGCGTCCCAGGAAGCTGCGGTACGCAGTGCGGCGGCCGCGCCACCGGCCCCGACGACCGCCGTCTCGAGGTCCTCCGCCGCCCACCGGGCCACCTCGGCGGCCACGGCCTCCCGATCACCGGGAACACCCAGCACGCCGAGGGCGGCCGCCCGGTGGTGGGGGGCGTTGGTATGGAGCTTGATCCACCCGTCCCGGGCGGCGTAGTCACCCGCCACGGGGTCCCACGGCGCCGGCATTCCCCAGCCGTCGGGCCGGATCGAAACGCCGAACCAGGCCGAGGCCAGGTCGCGGTCCACGGTGACGACAGGTGTCGGGCGATCATCCTTGGCGGCGATCCGGGCCAGGGCCATGGCGGCCGCACCTACCGAGGCCTGGGCCAGATCGCTGACGGCGAACGCCGACGGGAGGGATCCCCCGGGGACCAGGACGATGTCGGACGCAACGCCACCCGCGCCCGTGGCCCCGAGGAACCGGTCCGTCAGTGCCCGGATCGCGCTCTCCATGGAACCATCGTCGGTCCCCGCAGCCGGGGCGTCAACCGACACGGATGACGTTCAGGGGTCAAGGAATGGTGTGGACCGGCCGATAGCGGAAGTCATGGACGCAGTGCTGCAGTTCGACACGGACGACCCGGAGTTCCAGCGCGGCTTCGAGATCGGCATCCTCTGGGAGCGCCTGAGCGCGGACGGTGCCTGCCACATGGCGGTCAGCGCCTCGAACACCGAGATGGTGCTGCGGGTGGCCAAGGCCTTCGACTGCGTGTTCTCGGGCCAGGAGCTGGCCGACGATCACATCTCGATCGAGCTCACCCGGGTGAACAGCGACTCCTGAACACCCTCGGCTCCGACCGGAGCGGGACGGCGTCCCGCCCGATCAGGCCTCGGCGAGCAGGCGTCGGGCGATGACCTTGAGGCACAGCGTCTCGTCGGCACCCTCGAAGATCGAGAGCACGCGGGCGTCGACGAAGTAGCGGCTCACGGCGTACTCCTCGGCGTAGCCCATGCCCCCGTGGATCTGCAGGGCCTCGCGGGTCACCCACTCGGCGGAGCGACAGACGTAGGCCTTGATCATCGAGGCCTCGAGCACACCCTCGCCCTTCGACATCAGCCGGGCCACCTCGTAGGAGAACTGCCGGGACGCCTGGATCAGCACGGCCATCCGGGCCAGCTTCACCCGGGTGAGCTCGTACTCGGCGATCGGTGCCCCGAACACCACCCGGTTGTTGGCGTAGTCCACGGCCGCTTCGTAGGCGGCCTGCATCAGGCCCACGGCACGGGCCGCCGTCTGCAGGCGACCGTTCTCGAAGCCCTGCATCTGGAGGTAGAACCCCTTGCCCAGACCGGCCTCTCCACCGATGAGGTTGGCGTCGGGCACGAACCACGACTCGAGGGAGACCTCGTAGGAGTGCATGCCGCGGTAGCCCAGGGTGTCGATGGCCCGGCCCTCCATCTTCCCGGACGAGTCGGCCGGCCGGCCGTCCTCACCCGGCCGCTGGGTGAACGTGAATCCGTGGCCGTCGGCCGGGGGCTTCTCCACGAGGAAGATGGACAGACCCTTGTGGCCCTTCGAACGGTCGGGATCGGTGCGGGCGAGCAGCAGTAGCACGTTGGCCCGGGCGGCGAAGGTGCACCAGGTCTTCACGCCGTTGAGGATCCAGCCCCCGTCGACCCGGGTGGCGGGCAGCATCACCCCGGCCACGTCCGATCCGTAGTCGGGCTCGGTGACGGCCACGGCCCCCAGTACCTCGGCGGTGGCCAGCTTCGGCAGCCAGTACTGCTTCTGCTCCTCGGTACCGCCCTTGACGATGGCCCTGGTCAGGATCTCGGGTCGGGTGATGAGCGAACCTCCGGCCCCCAGAGACGCCCAGGTCAGCTCCTCGGTGGCCACGACCATGCTGAGGTAGTCGGCCTCACCCTCGGTGGCGAATCCGCCGTACTCCTCGGGTACGGACATGCCGAAGCCACCCATCTCGGCCATCCCGGCGATGATCTCCTCGGGGATGTCGGTGTTGGCCCGGTGGATGTGCTCGGCCCGTGGACGGATCTGCTCGTCGGCGAACCGGTGGAACGTGTCACGCACGAGTTCGAAGTCGGGGTCGAGATGTCGATCGCCCGGCACCTCGGCCAGCGTGGCGAGGAACGCCGGGTCGCGGTAGGTGGCCACGAACGGCTCGGCCGGGGCCAGCCACTCGCTCGCCACCCCCCACTCGGCAGTCCGGCCCACGATGCGTCCGGCCAGGTCGGCCAAGGCGTCGGCCACGAACGCACAGGCGATGCGGGCCTCGACGTCGCCGTGGGTCCCGTAGGCCAGCACCGAATCCGCCGTCCGCACGGCCGCCGCCGCGTGGGACACGTCGTAGGCCAGGGTCTGGGCCTGGTCGGGCCCGCCGGCGGCGCGGAGGGCGGCGATGCCGGAGGCGACCACGGTATGGGCCACGGCGGCGGCGGCGGCGGCGGCGTCGAGGTCGGGTGCGGGGACGGAGTCGAAGGTCACCGGACCAGGATACCGGCCCTCTCCACAGCCCGGATTCCGGCCACCCGTGGACCCGTCACCCCCGCCCGAGCCGACCGCCGAAGGCCCGGGCGTCCACCGTGTGGAACGGCGGACCCGTCAGGAGGCGGGTCGTTCGGCCACCACGGTGACCAGTGGCGGCAGCACGACCGGGTCGTTCCCGGGGTCGACCCCGGTGAGCAGTTCGAGGTAGTCGGCCACCGGTCCGGGACCGGCTCCGGCCGGGGCCTCCGCCCAGGCGTCCACGATGTCGAGGCCGGCGTCGCGGACGAGCGACGGGAGGAGGGCCCCGACATCGGGGTGGCGGGCATCGGGCATGGAGAACGGGTGGCCGTCGATACGCCCCGCCGACGTGATCGGCTCCTGGGCCACGACCCAACCCCCGGGTCGGACGGTGACCGCCATGCGCCGGAGCACGACGGCGGGATCGACGACGTGGAGCAAGAGGAACCGGCAGAAGGCCAGGTCGACGGGTTCGGGCAGTCGCAGGTCCTCGCCGGACTGCGTGATGGCGAGGACCTGGCTGTGGGCGGCGGCCGAGGAAGCCACCTCGTCCCGCGTCGTCGGATCGGAGTCGACGGCGTAGACCCGCCCGTCGTGGCCGACGATCTCGGCCAGGGCCACCGACACGTCACCACCGCCTGCGCCGACGTCGACGCAGGTCCAGCCCGGCCCGATGCCCAGGCGGTCGAGCGCGGTGGCGAGCGGTCGCCGGTAGACGTCGTCTCGCAGACCTCGCAGTTGCATCCCGCAGACGTTACCGGTCGATCCGACCGGGTCCGGGTTGGGACCCGCGCCGCTCACCGACGAGGTGCCGTCCGGTCGCGGAGGGCCGGGAGGGTCCGGTAGCCTCACCTCCCGTGAAGGTAACGATGATCCTCTGTGACTCCGCCCAGGTGGCCGACGGCAAGCTCTACGTGCTGGGCGGCGGCTGGAGCATGACCGGGCCCGACCCCGTCCCGTCCGCCATCGCCCTCAAGATCGATGTCGGCTGGCACGAGGCGGACGCCGCGCACCACTGGGAGCTCTACCTGGAGGACGCCGACGGGGGACCGGTCCTGGTGCCGACGCCCGACGGCGAGCACCCGGTCGAGGTCCGGGGTGAGTTCACCGTCGGCCGACCGACCGATGTCCCCGAGGGATCCCCGGTCGACGTGGCGCTGGCGGTCAACCTCGGCCCCCTGCCGCTCACGCCCGGGACCCGGTACACGTGGCGTATGGCCATCGACGGCGACAGCCATCCCGACTGGGTGCTGGCCTTCACCACCCGTCCCCTCCCGACGGCCTGATCCCCGCCGCCCGACCGGGGCCATTCGGGCGCCTGGTCGGTCGGGAACGACGCCGACCGAACCACGCGCCGGTGGGCTCGGCGTACTATCGGCGGTCATGACCACGTACGACCGCCCCTTCGGCCGCTACTTCGAGGACTTCGTCCCCGGCGACGTCTACCGCCACTGGCCCGGCAAGACCATCACCGAGGCCGACGACCACCTCTTCTGCATGATCACCATGAACCACCACCCGCTCCACACCAACGCGTGGTTCGCCGAGAACGAGTCGGTGCAGAAGAAGAACGTGGTGGTCGGCAACCTCGTCTACTCGCTCGCCCTGGGTATGAGCGTGCCCGACGTCAGCGGGGCGGCCATCGCCAACCTGGAGGTCGAGTCGTTGCTTCACCGGTCACCCACGTTCCACGGTGACACCATCTACGCCGAGACCAAGGTGATCGAGAAGGCCGAGTCGAAGTCGCGTGACGACCGCGGGGTGGTCACCGTCGAGACCAAGGCCTTCAACCAGCACGGTGACGAGGTCTGCTTCTTCCGCCGCAAGGTCATGGTATGGAAGCAGGACTTCGCCCCGGCGCGCCGCCGCCCCTACGGGGACGACGTCTGGGCTTGAGCCCCCCGGCCGGCCGGTGACAGATCCTCCGCCGGCGCGTGGCGCGGCGCTCGGCCTGGCCATCGACGTATGGGGATCGACGGGCGGTGGGACCACCCGGCGTGACGATCTCCCCTGGAGGTCCACCCGTGACCCGTGGGCCGTCCTGGTCAGCGAGACGATGGCGCAGCAGACCCAGCTCTCCCGGGTCGTGCCTGCGTGGCACCGGTTCCTCGCCTCGTTCCCCACAGTCGCGGCGTGCGCGACGGCGCCGCTCGGCGAGGTGCTGATCGCCTGGGAGGGCATGGGCTACAACCGTCGGGCCCGCAACCTCCACCGCGCGGCCGGCCTCGTGGTGTCCGAGCACGGCGGGGTGGTGCCCGACGACCTCGACGCGCTGCTGGCGCTCCCCGGGGTCGGCCCCTACACGGCCCGGGCGGTCCTCGCCTTCGCCTTCGAGCGCGACGTGGGTGTGGTCGACACGAACGCGGGCCGGGTGCTGGCGCGGGCGGTGACGGGCACGACGCTGCGGCCCGCCCGGGCGCAGGCGGTGGTGGACGCCATGGTCCCGCCGGGACGGGGCTGGTCGTTCGGCCAGGCCCTCCTCGACCTCGGTGCGACGGTGTGCACCTCCCGGACGCCCGACTGCCGGGCCTGTCCGATCCGGCGGCGGTGCGCCTGGGCGAGGGCCGGCTGTCCGGATCCGGATCCGGCTCGTGGCTCGGCCGGGGTGTCGGGGCGTCAGTCGGTCTTCGCGGGCTCCGACCGCGAGGGGCGGGGCCGGTTGATCGCCGCCCTGCGTTCGGGGCCGGTGCCCCGGGCCGAGGTGGCGACGGCCTCCGGATGGCCGGACGACGTGGCCCGCGCCGAGCGGGTAGCCACCGCGTTGGTGGAGGAAGGACTGGCCGCGCGGGACGTCGACGGCGTACTGCGGCTGCCCTGAGCCGGCCCCGTCGGGTGCACGCGGTCCCCGTCCCCTCGGGCCCGCGCCGCCTGCTTCCCCGTCCCCGCTCCGGAACCTCCGGCACTGGCCGTCGGTGCGGGTCGGTACTGACTACGGTGGTGCCGTCGTCCGGTCGGACGACCCCCGGCGGGGCCGGGTGGGGTAGGCAACCGGGGGAGTGGCATGCGACGGATGCATCGGTGGACGACGGCCGCATGTGCCGCAGCGCTCGGGGCGACCCTGCTCGCAGGGTGCGGGAGCTCCTCGTCGAGTCCGACCACGACGACCACGACCGTGCCGGGCAACCCCACCGCCCTCGGGGCCCCGGCCTCCGTGCCGGAGTCGGTCCTCACCATCCCGACCCCGGCCGTGCCGGGCACGCCGGCCAAGTACGACCAGGTCCAGGTGCGCACGTTCGGAAGCCCGTCGGCCTCCCACGTGCTGGTCCTGGTGCCCGGGACCAACGGCGGGGCCGGTGACTTCGACCTCGTGGGCCCGTATCTGGCCACCCACGTCAAGGACCTCCAGGTCTGGGCGGAGATGCGCCGCGAGGGGGCCCTGCAGGACGAGTCCGTCGTCCAGTCCACACTTGCCGGTACGACCACCAGCCAGCAGATGTTCGACTACTACCTGGGCTGGATCGCCAACCCCTCGATCACCGAGCACTACGAACCGCTGAAGGCGGCCGACTACCCGTTCGTGGACAACTGGGGGATGGCCGTGGCCATGGACGACCTCCACGCCGTGATCATGCGGGCCCGCGACGGCGGCAAGCACACGGTCACGCTCGGGGGTCACTCGTTGGGCGGCACCGAGGCCGCCGTGTACCCGGCCTGGGACTTCAACGGGCAGGCCGGGTACACCACCATCAACGGGATCGTCTGCATCGACGGCTGTGCCGGCGCCGAGGGCTTCTACGGCGCACCGGCGACACTCTCGTCCGTGCAGGCCTCCGTGGCCAAGCTCGCCACCTCGGGTCCCTGGCTCGACCTGCTCGGTGTCGGACTCCCCTGGGCGACCGGCGTGTTCAGCGAGGTCGGTGCCGTGACCGCCTACAAGGACCCGACCGGTCCGGCCACCACGTTCGCGAACTTCTCCCTCCTCCCCGCCGAGCTGAAGCCGCCGGTCCCGGTGACGAACGAGGCCCAGATCGGGTACGCCTTCGACTACAAGACCTCGCCCGCCGGCCTCGGGTTGATCCAGGTGCACTCCGGTCACGTGGCGACCACCGGCGATCCGGCGGACTGGGTGGACACGGACATCACCCCGGTCAAGAACGTGATCGACGTCTTCGGGCAGACGCCGTTGGCCGCGGCCGAGTGGTACTACCCCCTGCGGCTGTCCATCGACGCCGGAGCGGCGGCCCCGCTCCAGCAGACGTCGGCGGCCTCGTACCTCGGACTGCGGATCACGCACACCTCCCAGGTGGACGTGCCCCTGTACGCCTTCCAGACCGCACTCGGCGGGAAGGACAACGGCGTGGTGGCCAGTGCGGAGGCCTACAAGGCCGAGTCCCGGATCCCGTCGGTGACCACGGTCAGCCGGACCGCGACCTACAGCCACCTCGACCCGCTCCTCGCCAGCCCGTCGAACAACGACTTCCTCTCGACGGTCATCCCCTGGCTGCAGCGGCTCGACAAGTAGGGACGGGGTGACCGACGTCGGCGGGACCGGGGCGGGTGGCCCACCGGCGGTCGCCGTCGCACGGGGCACCGACTCCTACCGTCCGGGCCGCCCGATCGAGGTGGTCGCCCCCGAGGGCGCGGCCGGGGCGCCCGTGGTCCTCTTCTGGCACGGGAGCGGCCCGGACGAGCGTGACGCGCTGGTTCCCCTGGCCACACGGGTCGCCTCCTACGGGGTGCTGGCCCTCGTGCCCGACTGGCGGTCCGACGACCTCGACGTCGGAGCCGACGAATTGGTGGACTCCATCGCCTTCGCGTCGGCATCGGCGGCCCGACTGGGTGGAGACCCGGGTCGCGTGGTGCTGGCGGGATGGTCGCTCGGTGCCAGTGCGGCGGCGGACATCGCCCTCCACCCGGGGATCGCCGACGGGTGGCGGCCCGCAGGACTGGTCGGGCTCGGCGGCGGCTACGACCGGAGCCCGTTCGGCGGTCCCCGTGCTCCGGCCCCTACCGCCGACGTGGTGGCTGGTGGCGCCGGTCGCCCGGCCCTGCTCGTCCACGGGACCACCGACACCGTCATCCCCCCGGAGCGCTCCGCCGTCGCCACGGCCGCCTTCCTCGAGGCCGGCTGGCACGCCACCCTGCATCAGCTCGGAACCGACCACGCAGGGGTCATCGGCACCGTCTACGACCGGGCCCTACGTCGCTGCGTTCCCTCGCCGGACCCCGATCGACTGTCGGCCCTGGCGCAGGTAGGCGCGCAGGTGGCGGGAGTCGCGCTCGGGACCGAGCCGGCCGTGGGGGCCAGGAGGCCGGGGACCGAGTCTCAGCCCGCCAGGAAACGCATGATGTGATCGTTGACGAGGTCGGGCTGCTCCAGGTGGAGGAAGTGTCCCGCACCCTCGACGGTCACCAGCTCGGAGCCGTCGGCGAGGTGCTCGGTCACCGGTCCGATGACGTCGATGCCCATGGCCCCGTCGGTGGTCCCGTGGAGGTAGAGGGTCGGCTGGGGGGCCGGAGCCTCACCTGCGGACTGGGCCGCCGCGGCGGCGGGGTCCTCCGACGGTCCGGCGAACGTGGCCCGGTAGTAGCCGATGGCCGCGGCCAGGTTGGCCTCGGACCCGAGGGACTCCTTGACCCGGGCGACGTCCCAGGAGCCGTCGTAGCCCGGCGACCAGTCGGCCCAGAGCCGGTCGAGGAACACGTGATCGTCCAGGCTCACGGCCAGCTCGGCCAGCGGGGTCTGGAACAAGAAGACGTAGAAACTGCGGCGGAGCTGGCCGTAGTCGAAGAAGCCGAAGCCGAGTGACGCGGGGGGCGGGACGGCGAGGGTGACGATCCTGCTCCAGCGCCAGGGCTCGTGGGCGGCGGCCGGATAGGTGAGCAGCGCTCCCCAGTCGTGACCGATGAGCACCGCGTCCGGGCCACCGCCCAAGGCCTGGTGCAGGCCGTTGGCGTCGAGAGCGAGGGTGCCCGTGTCGTAGGCGCCGTCGGCCGGTACCTCCGTCGGGGCGTAGCCCCGCAGGAAGGGGGCGACGGCGTGGTAGCCGCCAGCGGCCAGGCGGGGGAGCAGGTGGCGCCAGGTGTGTGCCGTGTCGGGGAACCCGTGCATGCACAGTGCCAGCGGTCCGTCGGCCGGGCCGGCCTCGAGGTAGGCGAACTGCAGTCCGTGGGCGGAGACGGTGCGAAGTGGGGTGTCGGCGGGCGCAGGTGGGGCCATGGCGGGGAGGGTAGCCCGACCGACCCTCTCGCGCCGCGGCTAGCCTGCTTCCCCTGTGCGAATCACCTACTTCGGTGTCCGGGGCTCCTGCCCGTGCTCGTCCGACCAGCAACGGCGCTACGGAGGCAACACGTCCTGCGTGCTCGTCGAGGTGGCCGGCGAGCCGCCCCTGATCCTCGACATGGGGACGGGTCTGCGTGCGCTCGGCCACCATGTCAACGCCGGGCTCGTCCCGACGGGTCTGCCCATGCGGGGCACCTGCCTGCTCACCCACCTGCACTACGACCACGTGCTCGGCACCCCGTTCTTCCCCCCGATGCGCGACCCGGGTGCCCTGCTCGAGATCTACGGTCCCGCCCAGGAGACCGACACGCTCCAGGAGACCATGGCCGGCATGGTCAAGCCGCCGTTCTTCCCCGTCCACATGTCGGACTTCCGGGGTGAACTCCGGTACCACGACCTCGAGGGGACCGACGAGTTCAACCTGGGGGGCATCTCGGTGAAGGTGCGCACGATCCCCCACATCGGCAGCACGCTCGGGTTCCGGATCGAGGCCGACGGCGCCGTCGTCGCCTACCTGCCCGATCACCAGGCACCGCTCGACCGCGAGTCCGTGGCGCCCGAGGTGCTGGAACTGTGCGACGGCGCCGACCTGTTGATCCACGACGCGCAATACACCGAGGAGGAGTTCGTCGAGCTCTCCGACTGGGGGCACTCGACGCCGGCCTATGCCGTGCGCGTGGCCTCCGAGGCCGGAGTCCGCCGCCTCGACATGTTCCACCACGATCCGGGGCACACGGACCGCCAGATCGACGTGATGCTGCGGGGCGCCCGTCAGGTCGCGCAGTCCGCGGGCAGGTTGGAGGTCCACGCAGCCAAGGAGGGCGCGACCATCGAGCTGAGGAAGCGGTGACGGCCGGGACCGGCGCCGACCACCCGGTCCCGCCGTTCGACACCGCCCGGTTCAAGGACGCCATGGGGATGTTCACCACCGGGGTGACCATCGTCGCCGGCATCGAGGACGGCCGGCCGGTCGGATTCACCTGCCAGAGCTTCGTGTCGCTCTCGTTGGACCCGCCCTACGTGGCCGTGGCCCCGGCCCGCACCTCGACCAGCTGGCCCCGCATCGCCCGGTCCGGCGCCTTCTGCGTGAACGTGCTGACCGAGGACCAGATGGATCTGTGCCGCGGCTTCGCCGTCTCCGGGGGACCGAAGTTCGACGGAGTCGACTGGCACCCCGCACCGGGCACCGGCTCGCCGGTGATCGAGGGCAGCCTGGCCTGGGTCGACTGCCGACTGGAGCTCGTCCACGACGCCGGTGACCACGAACTCATCCTCGGCCGCGTCCTCGACCTGGGCGTGGGCCATGGCTCCCCCCTGCTGTACTTCCACAGTCACTTCACCACCGTGGACCACCACCGAAGCCCGGAGGAGAACTGAGCACCGTGCCGAACATCATCGAGTCAGACATCATCCAGGACGTGATCATCGTGGAGCCGGAGGCCCACGGTGACGAGCGGGGGCGGTTCGTCGAGACCTACCGCCGCAGCTGGTTCCCCCTGGGACGCGAGATGGTCCAGGGCAACCGGTCGACCAAGCAGGCCGGAGCCGTCGTCGGTCTCCACTACCACCTGCACCAGTCGGACTACTGGTACGTACTGGCCGGAACCGCCAGGGTGGTGCTGCACGACCTGCGCCAGGGATCGTCGACCGACGGTGCGACCCTCTCGCTCGACCTCTCGGGTGACCACGACCGCGGGCTGTTCATCCCGCCGGGGGTGGCCCACGGGTTCGCCTCGCTCACCGACCTGACCCTCTGGTACCTGGTCGACGGCTACTACAACCCTGAGGACGAGCTCGGCGTGGCGTGGGACGACCCGGCCATCGCCGGGGACTGGGGCGTCACCGATCCGGTGCTCTCGCAACGGGACCAGGCCAACCCGCGGCGGGGCGACCTGCCGCCGGGGCGCCAGCCCTATCTCGGACTGCGTACCTGAATCCAGGTCATGCGGGGACGCCGCTCGTCGTTCCCGGTGCCACCGACCCGCCTGTCGACGCGTGCGACGAGTCGGCGGCCGGTCTGGAACACTCTCCCCATGACCACGACCCCGTCGCCGTCCGCCCCCCCGTCCCCCGGCGGGCTCGGCCTCCCGGGCACGGGCGTCCTGATCACCGGCGGGGGCTCGGGGATCGGTAGGGCCACGGCGCTGGCGCTCGCCGAGGTGGGTCGCCCGGTCGCCCTCTGGGACATCGATGCCGTGGGCGCCGAGGCGACAGCGTCCCGGTGTCGGGCCCTCGGGGTGACCGCCCACGCCGCCGTGGTCGACGTGGCCGAGTCCGGCACGATCGAGGCGGCGGTCGCCGAGGCGGACGCCGCGCTCGGTTCGCTGGGCGGGTTCGTGCATGCCGCCGGGGTCTCCGGTGCCGCCACGGTCGACGACATCGACGATGCCATCTGGGACGCCACCTTGAACGTCAATCTGCGGGCGGCAGCCATCATCAGCCGCTACCTGCTCCCGTCGTTCCGGGCCGCCGGACCCGGGTCGTCGGCGGTCCTGATCTCCTCGATCGAAGGGCTCTTCGGGAGCACGGTGCTCACGGCCTACTGCGCCTCCAAGGGCGGGGTCCTCGGGGTGATGCGGTCGCTGGCCCAGCGCTTCGCCATCGAGGGGTTCCGGGTCAACGCCGTCTGTCCGGGGGCCGTCATCACCCCGATGCTCGAGCCGGCGTTCGAGCTGCCCGGATTCCGTGAGCAGCTGGAGGAGCGCACGCCGCTCCAGCGGGTGGCCACCCCCGACGAGATCGCCCGGCCGATCCGCTTCCTGTTGTCGTCGGAGGCCTCGTTCATCACCGGGGTCCATCTGACCGTCGACGGTGGACTGACCGCCGTCACCGCGATCTGAGGGCGCGAAGTGGGTCGACGCGGGTCCGAAGGGCGCCGGTCGGCGGATGGACCGGCACGTCGCACTACGCCGACGGACCGATTCGGGGTTGAATAGACCGGATGTTGGCCGTCGCGTTCGTCGTCGTGGTGCTGGTGGTGGTGGTGGTGGTCGTCGCCGTCGTGCTCGTGCGCCGACCCCGGGGGAACGACATCCACTCGGTGGCGAATTACAACCACGCGCTCGGCACCCTGGAGAACCTGTCGGACAGGATCGGGGCGCCGGCCGTGCGGCCGGTCCGGGTCGTTCCGGTGGGTCGCTCCGGACCGGAGGGCCGGGTGGTGCCACCGGTGCCGGTGCGGGGCAGCGACGAGTTCCCCGACCCCGACGCCCCCATCGTCTTCGACGACGCCCGCCCGGTCGAGCGGGGTCGTCCGGGCGGTGCCGAGCCGACGACACCGGCGCGGACCGACCGGGCCCAACGCATGGCGCTCGACTCGATGAACCGCCGCAACCGGCCGAGCGTCCTGGTGGTCGCCGTCGTCGGGGTGATCGTCGTGTTCGGTGTCCTGGCTGTCGTGGGCAGTCAGAAGTCGCGTCGTCCGCCGCACGCGGCCGCGACCACCACCACCCGGCCTCCGGCCTCCTCGGCCACGACCACGACGCCGACCACCAGGCCCACGCCGACCCCCCGGCCGACACCGACCACCCTCCCGGTGCAGTTCGCGGCCACGACGACGGCGTCGAACGGCACATCGGCCACGTACACGGTTCCCCACACGACCTTCCAGATCACCCTGACCGGTACCGGCTCGTGCTGGGTCCAGGTCGATTCGGCGTCCACGGGAGCCACGGTCTGGGCCGGGGAGCTGTCGGCCGGCACCGTCCAGAACGTCCAGGCCTCGGGATCGACGACCGTTCAGTTCGGGACGCCGGCCCTCACGCTCCAGGTCGAGTCCATCCCCGTGGTGCTGCCCACACCGGTGCACACACCGTTCGTCGCCACGTTCACGCCGTCCTCCACGGCGACCCCCGGTGCCACCTCGACGACCACACCCGGCTCGTCGGTCCCGGGTACGTCGACGTCCGGCTCCACGTCGTCCACCTCGACCACGTCGCCCTAGCGGTTCCGGCGGTCCGGCCGGCGCGTTCCCAGCCGGCGCGTACCGCCCGGCGCCGGGACCGCCCGTCAGCCGGCGGGGCCGTCCGGATACGGACGGAGCCCGGCGTCCACCAGACCGAGCGCGTCCAGGATGAATGCGTAGACGAACGCCTCGTCCCTCCAGGCGTCGTAGCGGCCCGACGGTCCCCCGTGGCCGGCACCCATCTCGGTCTTGAGCAGCACCCGGTTGTCCGGGTTGGCGTACCGGAGCCTGGCCACCCACTTCGCCGGCTCCCAGAAGCCGACTCTCGGGTCCGAGAGTCCGCCGGTGGCGAGGATGTCGGGGTAGCGGACGGGGGTCCCGTCGGGTCGGGTGGCCACGACGTTGTCGTACGGGGTGTACGACTTCATGACGTCGTAGATGGCGCGGTCGGTGACCGGGTTGCCCCACTCCTCCCACTCGAGGACGGTGAGGGGCAGGGTCTCGTCGAGGATGGTGGTCAGGCAGTCGACGAAGGGCACCTCGGCCACCACCGCCCGGAAGAGTTCGGGGGCCAGGTTGGCGACCGCCCCCATGAGGAGCCCTCCGGCACTTCCTCCCCGGGCCGCGAGACGGTCCGGAGACGTCCAACCTCCCTCCACCAGATGGCGCGCGCACGCCACGAAGTCGGAGAACGTGTTCGGCTTCGCCGCGAATTTGCCGTCTTCGTACCAGTGGCGGCCCAGTTCGCCGCCGCCCCGGACGTGGGCGATGGCGAAGACGAAGCCCCTGTCGAGCAGGCTCAGCCGCAGGGAGGAGAACGTCGGGTCCATCGACGCCTCGTAGGACCCGTAGCCGTAGAGGAGGCAGGGGGCGTCGCCTCCCCCGTCCCGGGGGTCGCCCACCAGGTCGGGCCGGTAGACGAGGGAGATCGGGACGCGGGTGCCGTCGTCGGCCGTCGCCCACTGGCGTCCGGTGCGGTAGCGCGCCGGGTCGAAGGCGCCCAGGACGGGCTGGCGCTTGAGCAGGGTGAGCTCCCCGGATCCGAGGTCCAGGTCGAACACGGACCGTGGGGTGACGAGCGACGTGTACCCGTAGCGGAGGACGGTGGCCTCGTACTCGGGATTGGCCTCGCCCCACACCGTGGAGGGCGACTCGGGCTGCACCACCGCGGTCGACGCTCCGGTGGCGTGCTCGATCACCCGCATGCGGGTCCCGCCGTCCTCGCGTTCGTACACGGCCAGGTACCGGTCGAAGGGGTCGACGGCATCGAGGCGCACGCCCTCCCGGGCCGGTAGGACCTCGGTCCAGTGACCGCGACCCGGGGTGTCCTCGGGGGCCTCCATCAGGCGGAAGTCCTCGGCACCGTCGTTGGTGACGATGAGGAATCGGGCCGCACGTCCGGTGTCCGGGTCACCCCGGTCGTGGTCGACGCCGTACTCGATGCCCTGGCGGCGGGGCTCGATCACCCGGAACTCCCCCTCCGGCCGGTCGGCGTCGAGGACCCGCACCTCGGAGGTCACCTTGGAGTCGAGTCCGCACAGCACGAACCGGTCGTCCTTGGTGCGTCCGACCCCTAGGTAGAAGTGGTCGTCGGGCTCCTCGATGACCAGGACGTCGGTGGCGGGGTCGGTGCCCAACCGGTGGCGCCACAGCTGGAACGGCCGCATCGCCTCGTCGACCCGGACGTAGAACACGGTGGCGTTGTCGTTGGCCCACGCCGATCCGTAGGAGGTGTCGTCGATCGACTCCTCGGTGTCGAGTCCGGTCGTCAGGTCCCGGAACCGCATCGTGTAGCGCTCGCCGCCGGTGGTGTCGGTCGAGTACACGAGCCAGCCGTGATCCGGGCTGACGGCGAAGTTGCCGAGGGCGAAGTAGTCGTGGCCCTCGGCCAGTGCGTTCTCGTCGAGGAGGACCCGTTCGGCGTCCTCGGGGCCGTCGACCGCCCGTCGGCAGTGGATCCCGTAGCTGCTGCCCTCGACGGTCCGGCCGTAGTAGAGCCACGCTCCCTTGCGGACCGGGACCGACAGGTCCGTCTCCTCGATCCGGGCGACCATCTCGGCGTAGATCGCCTCCTGCAGTGGCCGGGTGCCCGCCATCACCGCCTCGGTGTAGGCGTTCTCGGCCTCCAGGTGGGCGATGACGGCGGGATCGTCCTTGTCCCGCAGCCAGTACCAGTCGTCGGTGCGGGTGTCCCCGTGGGCCTCCAGGGTCACCGGTCGCCGCTCGGCCTCGGGAGGGACCGGTCGGCGGGCGTTCTCGTCCTCGGGGGCTACATCGGTCATGTGCCCACAATGGCACGCCGACCGCGCGGGAGCGCCCGGTGTCGCCGCTCCGCACCACTGTGCGGCCGGGGCCTGCGGGTTGTTACTATCGGGATAGGGGTAATTGCCTACCCTCCCCTCATCCAGGAGCGACCATGACGTCCACCGACCTCGATCTCGGAAAGTACAAGCTGGGGTGGTCCGATGCCGAGGACTACGTGTTCAAGCCCAAGAAGGGCCTGTCCGAGGCGATCGTGCGGGAGATGTCGGCCATGAAGAAGGAGCCCGACTGGATGCGGGACTTCCGGCTCCGGGCCCTCCAGCGCTTCGAGAAGCGACCGATGGCCGAGTGGTTCGCCGTCAACATGCCCGACCTCGACTTCGACGACATCTACTACTACATCAAGCCGACGTCGGGGCAGGTGGAGGACTGGAACGACCTGCCCGACGCCATCAAGAACACCTACGAGAAGCTGGGCATCCCCGAAGCGGAGCGCAAGTACCTCGCCGGGGTCACGGCCCAGTACGAGTCCGAGGTGGTGTTCCACCGCAACCGCGAGGACCTCGAAGCCCTCGGCGTCATCTTCTGCGACATGGACACGGCCGTCCGCGAGCACCCGGACCTCGTCCGCAAGTACTTCGGCACGATCATCCCCCCGAACGACAACAAGTTCGCCGCCCTCAACTCGGCCGTCTGGTCCGGAGGGTCCTTCATCTACGTCCCGCCCAACGTCGTGGTGGACCAGCCCCTGCAGGCATACTTCCGGATCAACGCCGAGAACATGGGCCAGTTCGAGCGCACCCTGATCATCGCCGACGTGGGTGCCCAGGTGCACTACATCGAGGGGTGCTCGGCGCCGGTGTACACCACCGACTCCCTGCACTCTGCCGTCGTCGAGCTCGTCGCCCTCGAAGGCTCACGCATCACCTACACGACCATCCAGAACTGGTCGAACAACGTCTACAACCTGGTGACCAAGCGGGCGCGGGCCGAGGCCGAGGCCCACGTCGAGTGGATCGACGGCAACATCGGGTCCCGCCTCACCATGAAGTACCCCAGCGTCTACCTCATGGGGCCGAAGGCCTCGGGGGAGGTCCTGTCGGTGGCGTACGCCGGCGCCGGTCAGCACCAGGACGCCGGGGCGAAGATGGTGCACGCCGCCCCCGAGACCACCTCGACCATCGTGTCCAAGTCGATCTCCAAGGACGCCGGCATCACCACCTACCGCGGGCTCGTCCACGTCGACGAGGGGGCCAGGCACGCCAAGAGCTTCGTGCGGTGTGACGCCCTGCTGCTCGACGACACCTCGGTGTCCGAAACCAAGCCGTACATGGAGGTGGGGGAGCGCGACGCCCGCATCGGTCACGAGGCGACGGTCTCGAAGGTCGGTGACGACCAGCTCTTCTACCTGATGAGCCGCGGCCTGACCGAGACGCAGGCCATGGGCATGATCGTGAACGGGTTCATCGAGCCGATCACCCGGACCCTCCCCATGGAGTACGCCGTCGAATGGAGCCGGCTGATCGAACTCCAGATGGAAGGCTCGATCGGCTGAGTCCACCCGGTGCCGACAGGCGTGCCGGATGGGTCACAATGAACGCGGGAACGTCGAGGGAGTCCGTCCATGCCGATGCGTGAAGAGTGCAAGCATTTCCAGAGTCGCACGTACGACTCCGGCGAGGTGGCCCGCTTCTGCGTGCTGGACCTCGCCCCCGAGGCGCCGTGGAAGTGCCCCGACGACTGCCCGTCCTACACGCCCCGTCTGGCGGACGTCGGGTGGAGCCACGGCTCGCTGGTCGAGCCGGCCCTGGAGCCCATGCCCGACGTGCCGGGGACCGAGGCCGCGGCGTTGCTGGACCAGGCCGAGGAGATCGTCAACGCCGTGGGCCCGGAGGTCCTGGCCGACGTGCGCGCCGAGGACGCCAAGAGCGGCCGGAAGTGGTGGCGCCGCAAGCGCTGAGGCGGGCGCCCGGACGCCCCGGTCAGTTCCCGGTGAAGTTCCCCGGCCGCTTCTCCAGGAAGGCCGACATGGCTTCCACCAGGTCGTCCGAGGCGAGGAACGCGGCGTTCCAGGTGGCCACGTAGTCGAGCCCCTCGGCCACCGAACGGCCCTCACCCGCCGCCAGCACCGCCTTGGTGCCCTGCACGGCGAGCGGCGAGTTGGCGGCGATCTCGGTCGCCATGGCCCGCGCGTCGGCCACGACGGCGTCGGCGTCGGCGCTCACGTCGTTGACCAGGCCGATGGCCTGGGCGCGGGCGGCGGTGATGTCCTTGCCTGTGTAGGCCAGTTCGGCGACGTGACCCTTGCCGATGATGGCCGGCAGCCGCTGGAGACTGCCCACGTCGGCCACGATGGCGATCTTCGCCTCTCGGACCGAGAACTGCGCGTCGGCACTGGCGAGGCGGATGTCACACGCCGAGATCAGGTCGACACCCCCGCCGATGCACCATCCCTGGATGGCCGCGATGACCGGGACCGGACTGTCGGCCACCGCTGTGATGGAGCCTTGGAGCCGGGCGATCTCCCGGCGGGCGTGGGTCGCCCGGGCGGCCACCGACAGGCGGGCACCCTCCTCGCCGGAGGGGCCGGTGATCCCCGGCATGGCCGTCAGGTCGAGCCCCACCGAGAAGTGGGGCCCCTTGGCGGCCAGCACGATGGCCCGGACCTCCCGATCGGAGGCGAGGGCCGCCATGGCCACGGGTAGGTCGTCCCAGAACGCCGGGCCCATCGCGTTGCGCTTCTCGGGCCGGTCGAGCCACAGCGTGGCCACATGGCCGTCGACCTCGATGGTGAGGACGTCGGACGTGAAGGAGTCGGTGACGGTGCTCATGGGCGCCCAGCGTAGGGCGCACGGCCCGCGGACGCCGACCCGTCCCGGACGCCCTCTCTCCGGCCGGTCGGCCGGACGGGGCCCCGGTGGCAGCCCGGTAGGATGTCCGCAGAGGCTCGTGGACCGGGCCTCGTTCCGCGAGAGGTCCGACCCTGCCCACTTTCACCCCTGACACCGCCGCCGCCCTCAAGGGCGTCCCCTGGCTCGACCGCCGCCGTGTCGCGGCAGCCGAGCTGTTCGCGTCGTCGCCCCTGCCCACCGAGAAGGACGAGGTCTGGCGCTACAGCCGGATCGACCGCCTGGACCTGGAGCGGTTCCACCCGGCCGGCTCGGCGCCACCCGGCAGCGATCCCGGGACGTCGCCTTCGGCGCGCATCCACGCGCTGATCGACGAACTCGGCGCACGCAGTGGCCTCGTCGTCACCATCGACGGCGTCCTGGCCACGCTGTCGTCCTCCGTCGGCGAGGACCAGGTGTCCCTCGGCCGGGCCACCGACCATCCCGAGGGCGCCACCCTGCTGGGGACGGTCCTCGCCGATCCGGGTGACTTCCCTCTCCTCAACGACGCCTTCTCCATCGACCCGGTGGCCATCGACGTGCCGGCCGGTGCCGACGTCGCCGACCCGGTCGTGGTGCTCCACGTGGTCTCCGGCGCCGAAGGGGTGGCCGTGTTCCCCCGCACCGTGGTGCGGGTCGGGGCCGGGGCCACCGTCGGCGTGATCGAACTCGTGGTCGATGCCGACTCCGGTCTCCTGGTCGACGCACCCACCGACCTGCTGTCGTCCGCCGGCGCCCCTCCCGAACGTCTGGTGGTGCCCGTGACCGAGCTGCGCATCGAGGACGGGGCGTCGCTGTCCTACGTGTCGATCCAGTCGCTCGGCGGCTCCACCTGGCAGCTGGCCCACCAGGCCAGCGTGATCGGGTCCGACGCGTCGCTGTCGAGCTACGCGGTGGCCCTCGGGGGCGGCTACGCCCGACTCCGTACCGACTCGGCCCTGGTGGGCGAAGCCGGGGCGAGCACGCTCCGGGCCGCCTTCATCGGACGGGAGGACCAGATGCTCGACTTCCGGACCCTCCAGGACCACCGGGCGCCCCGCACCACGAGCGACCTGCTCTTCATGGGAGCGGTGGCCGATACCTCCCATTCGGTCTACAGCGGGCTCATCCGCGTGCGGCGGGGAGCGGTCAAGTCGGATGCCATGCAGACCAACCACAACCTGGTGCTCGACGAAGGGGCCCATGCCGACTCGGTCCCCAACCTCGACATCGAGGAGAACGACGTGAAGTGCAGCCATGGCTCCACCGTGGGTCCGGTCGACGAGGACCAGCGCTATTACCTCGAGTCGCGGGGGGTGGAGCCCGAACGGGCGGAGCAGCTGATCGTGTCCGGCTTCTTCGACAGCATCGCCGACCAGGTGCCGTTGCCCGGGGCCCGTCAGCTGGTCGGTCGGGCCCTCGCCGAGCGTTCGGGGGTGACCCGTGGCTGAAGGAGTGGCCCCGACCGACGGCCGCACCCTGGCGCGGCTGTGCGCGGTCGACGACCTGGCGCCCGGTGCCGCCCGACGCTTCGACGTGGACGGACTGCGCGTCGCGTTGGTACGCCTCGACGACGGGTTCTACGCGGTGGGAGACCGCTGCAGCCACGAGGACTTCTCCTTGGCCGACGGTGAGGTCTGGGGTCCCGAGTGCGAGATCGAGTGCGCCAAGCACGGCTCGACATTCGACCTGCGTACCGGTGCCCCGTGCTCGCTCCCGGCCACCAAGCCGGTGCCGGTCTACGAAGTCGTCGTGGACGGGGATGACGTCTCGGTGGTGGTCCCGTGAGCACGGGTGAACTGGTCATCGACGACCTGCGGGCCGGCATCCCCGGACGTGAGATTCTCCAGGGGGTGACCCTCACGGTCCGCAGTGGCGAGGTCCATGCGGTCATGGGGCCCAACGGATCGGGTAAGAGCACCCTGGCCCATGTACTCATGGGCCGCCCCGGCTACGAGGTTCTCGGCGGATCGGTGACCCTCGACGGCATCGATCTGCTCGCCCTGCCCACGTGGCAGCGGGCGCGGGCCGGCCTCTTCCTGGCCATGCAGCACCCGATCGAGGTCCCCGGTGTCTCTCTCGTGGAGTCGCTCACCTCGGCGCGTCAGACCGTGCCGGGGGCCGGTCCGCCGCCCGACGTGTCCGAACGCCTGCACGCCGAGGCGGAACGCATCGGCTTCGACGAGCGGTTCCTCGACCGGGCCCTCAACGTCGACCTCTCGGGCGGCGAGCGCAAGCGCAACGAGACCCTGCAGCTGGGGGTCCTGCGTCCCCGTTTCGCCGTGCTCGACGAGATCGACTCCGGCCTCGACGTCGATGCTCTGGCCGACGTCGGCCGGCGGGTGCAGGAGGCCACCGCCGAGTGGGGCCTGGGCGTGCTGGCGATCACCCACTTCCGCCGGCTCCTCGACGTGCTGCACCCCGATGTCGTCCACGTCCTGTCGGGCGGCAAGGTCGTGGCCACCGGCGGCAGCGACCTCGCCGAGATCGTCGACCGCACCGGGTACGCCGCCTACACATGATCCCCACCGCTCGACCGGCCTGCCCCTATGACGCGAGCCGGGGTTGCTAGCGTCACTCCATGGCCCGTCGAGACCGCCGCCGGGGTGGCGCGCACAGCCCGAAACGCCAGGGTGATCCGAGCGATCCGGCGGTAGCCGTTCCCTCGGGTGATCCGACCGGCGTCCCGGACGGCGGTGCATCCGGCCCGGTCGGCGTGTCATCGGCCTCCGGACCAGATCCCCTGGACACCCTCGGGGCCGGGGCGGCGGCCGCCGATGCGGGACGCGCCATGAGCCGCAAGGAACGGCGCGAGGCCAACGCCGCGGCCTCCGACCCGAGGCGGACCGGCAAGCAGAAGTCCAAGCGGACGTGGCTCGACTGGGTGCTGCTGTCCGGCGTCGTCCTCGTGTCCCTGGCGCTGGTGGCCGTGGTGTCGGGCTACGCCTACGTGCAGTACCGCTTCAACCAGGTGACCAAGGTGTCGGTCCGGCACCTGCGCGTGGCCCCGGTGGGTGCGCCGTTCAACGTGCTCCTGATCGGATCGGACTCCCGGGTGGGTATCACCGGTGCGGACCAGAACGCCTACGGGAACACGGCGACGGCCGGTGGTCAGCGCAGTGACGTCGTCAAGATCGCCCACATCGTGCCGGCGACGGGGCAGGTCAGCATCCTGTCGATCCCCCGCGACACGGTCGTGACGGTGGCCGGTGACACCAGCCAGATCGGGACCTACAACCGGATCAACGCCACCTACAACAGCGGTCCCGACCAATTGGTCCAGAGCATCGAGGCCAACTTCGGGATCCCCATCGAGCACGTCGTGCAGCTCAACTTCATCGGCTTCCGTGGAGCGGTCGACGCCATCGGTGGAGTGAACATGAACTTCCCCTACCCGGCGAAGGACGCCTACACGGGGCTCGACATCACCACGGCGGGTTGCCAGCACCTGAACGGCGGGTACTCGCTGGCCGTGGCCCGCAGCCGGCACTACCAGTACTACGCGGACGGCTACTGGCAGTACGACGGCACGAGCGACTTCGGCCGGATCCAGCGCCAGAACGCCTTCCTCAAGGCCCTCATCAACCAGGCGGAGAAGCAGTACAACCCCCTGACCCTCAACGCCTTCATCGGCTCGGTGGTCCAGGGCGTGACGATCGACTCGACCTTCACGTTCTCCGACCTGGTCTCCCTGTCCCAGCACTTCAGGAGCTTCGCCTCGGACTCCCTGGCGACGCTGACCCTCCCGACCTACTCGGCGAGTTCGTCGCGGTTCTACGCACTGGGTTCGGTGCTCTACGTGCAGCAGCCACAGGCCGACCAGGTGATCAGTGAGTTCCTCGGCGGCCCCGCCCCCGTCGCCCTGACGCCGCCCCCCGGGCCCGACGGCGTGGCGGCCACCACCACGGTGCCCCCGACCACGTACTCGACGGGCGGGAGCACGCCGGCGACCACGGCACCCGCCGTCACCACCACGACCATCCAGACCGACTTCAACCCCACACCCTGCTGACCGGAGCACGCGGCGGAGCCATTCGGCCGGGCACGCGCCGCTCGAACCCGTCACCTGTGGCCATGTCCCTCTCCAGGGAACGACGGATGCATCCAGGGAACGACGGATGCGGCGCGTGGATCAGGCGGAGACGGCCGCGTCGTCGAGGCCCTGGGTCAGCGTGTTCCAGCTGAGGGTGGCGCACTTGATCCGCACCGGGAACTTGACGACACCTTGCAGGGCGGCGAGCTCACCGAGTGCGTCGATGTCGATCACCTCGGGTTCGGGGGCCTCGACGGGCACCCCGCCGTGACCATCGGCCGGCAGCGTCGATTCGTGGACCGACATCATGCCCTTGAAGGTGGCGATGAGGTCCCGCACCTCGGACAGCGGCCTGCCCTTCACGGCGGCCGACATCAGGGAGGCGGACGACTGGCTGATGGAACAGCCGGTGCCGGCGATCTTGATGTCGGCGAGGACGCCGTCCGCCACGTCGAGGGTGACCACGATCTCGTCGCCGCACAGCGGATTGAACCCTTCGACCCGGACGGCCGGTGGCGACTCGAGCTCACCCCGGTTCCGGGGGGAGCGGTAGTGGTCGAGGATGATCTCGCGGTAGAGGTCTTCGAGGCCGGGCATCAGGCCGTCGTCCCTTCGTCGGCGGGTCGCGGCGGCGACCCGGGAAAAGCGTACCCGGGTCGGTTCACGCGAAGAACCTCCCGGCGGCATCGAGCGCGTCGACCAGGGTGTCGACGTCGTGCTCGTCGTTGTAGAGCGCGAACGAGGCCCGGGCCGTGGCGTTGACACCGAGCCGGCGCATCAGGGGCTTGGCGCAGTGGTGACCCGCACGGACGCACACGCCGTACTCGTCCAGGATCTGGGAGATGTCGTGGGGGTGCACGCCACGGAAGGCGAAGGAGAGCACCCCACCCCGGGATTCGGGCTCGGGCGGCCCGAAGATGCGGATGTCGTCGCCGAACCGGTCGACGAGCGACTCCATGGCGTAGGCGGTGAGGGCGATCTCGTGGGCCCGGACGGCGTCCATGCCCACGGCCCGTAGGTAGTCGACGGCGGCGCCCAGTCCGACGGCCTCGGTGATCGGCGGCGTGCCGGCCTCGAACCGCCACGGAATGTCGTTGGGGGTGAATCCGTCCTTGCGGACGTCCAGGATCATCTCCCCACCGCCGAGGAACGGTGGCAGTGACCCGAGCAGCTCCTCGCGTCCCCACAGCACGCCGATCCCGGTGGGTCCGAGCATCTTGTGGGCGCTGAAGGCGAGGAGGTCGACACCCAGGGTGGCCACGTCCGTGGGCAGGTGGGGCACAGACTGGCACGCGTCGCCCACGACGACGGCACCGGCGTCATGGGCGGCGGCCGCCAGCTCGGCGATCGGGTTCAGGGTCCCGAGCACGTTGGACATACAGGTGACCCCGAGCAGCTTGGCCCCGTCGAGCACCCGGTCGAGGTCGTCGAGGACCAGTTGGCCGTCGTCGTCGACGGGAAGCCAGCGGATCTCGATCCCGCGCTCGGCCGCCAGCATGTGCCAGGGGACGATGTTGGCGTGGTGCTCCATCTCGGTCAGCACCACGACGTCGCCGGTGCCGAGGTGGGTCCGACCCCAGCTGTGGGCGACCAGGTTGAGCGCTTCGGTGGCGTTCTTGGTGAACACCACCTCGCGGGCGGGCACCGGTGCGCCGATGAACCGACCCACGTTCGTGCGGGCCGCCTCGAAGCGTCGGGTGGCCTCCTCGGCGATGGCGTAGACGCCGCGATGGACGTTGGCGTGGGTGGTCTCGTCGTAGTCGCGCATGGCGTCGAGCACCGCGGTCGGGCGCTGTGAGGAGGCGGCGGAGTCGAGGTAGGTGATGCGCCGTCCGTTGACTTCGCGCGACAGCAGGGGGAAGTCCTTGGCCAGGGTGGCGCCGTCGATGGGGTCGCCCGCCACCGGGGTGGTCGTCAGCTCCGCCATGCGTCGTAACCCTCCGCCTCGAGCCGGGCACCGAGCTCCGGTCCGCCTTCGGCCACGATCACCCCGTCGACCAGCAGGTGCACCCGGTCGGCGTCCAGCTCCTCGAGCATCCGTTGGTAGTGGCTGATCACCAGCACGCCGAGCTCGGGTCGGGCCTCGCGGACGGTGTGGACGCCGCGGGCCACGGTACGCAGTGCGTCGACGTCGAGCCCGGAGTCGGTCTCGTCCAGGATGGCCAGGTCGGGCTCGAGCATGGCCATCTGCAGGATCTCGTTGCGCTTCTTCTCCCCTCCGGAGAAGCCCTCGTTGAGATGGCGCTCGCCGAACGCCGGGTCCATGCCGAGCTTGTCCATCCACTCCATCATCATCAGGCGGACCTCCAGGACGGAGAGATCGGTGCCCCGGCGGGCCGACAGGGCCTGGCGCAGGAACTGGATCACCGGCACGCCGCCGATCGACTCGGGATCCTGGAAGGCGAGGAAGATGCCGGCCTTGCCCCGCACGTCGGTGGCCCACGACGTGATGTCCTCGCCGTGGAAGAGGACGGCTCCGGCGGTGACCTCGTAGGCCGGGTTCCCGAGGAGCACATTGGCCAGGGTCGACTTGCCCGATCCGTTCGGTCCCATGATGGCGTGCACCTTGCCCGACTCCACGGTCAGGTCGATGCCCCTCAGGATCGGCTGACCCTCGACCGACGCGTGGAGGTCCACGATCTGGAGCAGGGGTGGAAGGGGAGTCGCTGCGTCGATCTCGTGGCTCACGGACGCGATTGTAGCCTCTCCCGAGTATTTCTCCTACGGCGGTAGGGGGAATAGGGGGCGGCTGCGGGACGGACTGGGGGCGGATCGGATGGGTGAGGGCCCGTCGCCGTCCGGGCGTTTTCGGAGTCCGAGGGTGAACCGATACGGTACCGCCATGCCCGACCCCTGGAACTACGCCGGCCCGGTGACCCAGACGACCTCGGGGTCCGGCGCGGTCACCCTGGTCGACGAGTCCACCTTCGCCATCAGCGGCGGCGCCGGGGACATGGCCGTGGGCGCGGCCCAGGGTCTGTTCTTCCGCGACACCCGCATCGTGTCCCGGTTCGAGGTGCTGTTGAACGGGGTGCAGGCCGAGCCGCTGGCCGCCGTCAACGACGACCCCTTCTCGGCGACGTTCGTCTCCCGCAACGTGCCCGCCCCCGGTCGCGCCGACTCGACGCTGATGGTGTTCCGGCACCGCCACGTCGGGCAGGGCATGCGTGAGGAGCTGATCCTGCGCAACTTCGGCGACGAGGCCACGGTCTGCACCATCGACGTGCTGATCGAAGCCGACTTCGCCGACCTGTTCGCGGTCAAGGAGGGCCGGGTCGCCGCGGACTCCCACCACGGCACGATCAGCACCGACATCGTGGACGGACAGGCCGCGCCGGGTTCGGACGACCGTGTGCCGTCGCTCACCTACACCTACCGGCGTGGGCCGGTGAACCGAGGCGTGGAGATCCGGGCCGCCGGTGCCCGTCGGGTGGCGCCGGGCCTGCTCACCTTCGAGGTCATCGTGCCGGCCCGCGACGAGTGGTCGACGTGCATCGAGATCGGCCCGGTGATCGACGGGGAGCTGTTCGCCCCGAAGTACCTCTGCGGGGAACCGGTCGAGCGCGCCACCCCGAGCGAGCGCCTGGCCGAGTGGCGGCGCCAGGTGCCCCAGGTGGAGACCGACCACCCGGCGCTCAAGCAGGTCGTGGCCCGCAGCGCCGAGGACCTCGGCGCCCTGCGGATCTTCGACCCCGACTACCCCGAGCGGGTGGTGGTGGCGGCCGGCGCCCCCTGGTTCATGACGGTGTTCGGCCGGGATTCGCTGCTGACGGCCTGGATGGCGTTGCTCGTCGATCCCGACCTGGCTCGTGGTGTACTCCAGACGCTGGCCCGCTTCCAGGGCAAGGAGGTCGATCCGCGTCACGAGGAGGAGCCCGGCCGCATCCTCCACGAGATGCGCTTCGGGGACGCCGCCTCGCTGTCGCTCGGGGGCGGCAGCATCTACTACGGCACGGCGGACGCCACGCCGCTGTTCGTGATGCTCCTGGGCGAGATGCGGCGGTGGGGGGTGGCCCGTGAGCTGGTGGACGAACTGCTGCCCAACGCGGCCCGGGCCATCGAGTGGATCGAGCACTTCGGCGACGCCGACGGTGACGGCTACGTGGAGTACCACCGGGCCACCGACCGGGGGCTCGCCAACCAGGGGTGGAAGGACAGCTGGGACGGCATCCGCTACGGAGACGGACGGGTGGCGGCGGCGCCCATCGCCCTGGCGGAAGTCCAGGCCTACACCTACGGTGCCTTCCTGGCCAGCGCCCACTTCGCCTTCGAGGCCGGCGACACGGCCACCTACGACCGGTTCCGCTCCAAGGCGGCGCACCTGAAGGCCAACTTCAACCGCGACTTCTGGTTGGAGGACAAAGGGTGGTTCGCCGTCGGGCTCGACGCCGACAAACGACCCATCGACTCGTTGACCTCCAACATCGGCCACTGCCTGTGGACCGGGATCGTCGACGAGGACAAGGCCCACCGGGTGGCTGAGGCCCTCGTCGGCCCGTCGATGTTCTCCGGTTGGGGGCTACGCACTCTCTCCCGTGACAACGGGGGTTACAACCCCATCAGCTACCACTGCGGATCGGTGTGGCCGCACGACACGGCGATCGTGGCGGCGGGGCTCGCCCGCTACGGCTACGACGGGGCCGCCCAGATGCTCATCCTCGGTCTGCTCGATGCGGCCCAGGCCCAGGGCGGGCGCCTGCCCGAGCTGTTCAGTGGACTCGACCGTGGTGAGCTGACCGTGCCCGTGGGCTATCCCACCTCGTGCTCGCCCCAGGCGTGGTCGGCGGCGTCACCGCTGCTGTGTCTGCGGACCCTGCTGCGCCTCGACCCGTGGATCCCCTACGGCAAGACGTGGCTCTCACCCAACCTGCCCGAGGGCATCGGCTACCTGAAGGTGGCGGGGATCCCCCTGGCCGGGTCGCGGGTCACCATCGAAGTGGGGGACGAGGTGCCGGGCGGTGTGTCGATCTCGGGTCTGCCACCCGAGATCGAGGTCATCAGCGAGCCCCGTCGACCCTCGACCGCCGTCTGATCCGCACCCCTGCGGCCCGGGCCGCAGGGGTGGCCGGGGACTCACCAGCCCCGGGCCACCCACTCGTCCAGGTGGGGGGACTCGGCACCGATGGTCGTGCCAACGCCGTGGCCGGGGAGCACCAGGCTGTCGGGGCCGAACGCCCCGAACAGACGTCCTTCGATGGAGCGGATGATGGTGGCGAAGTCGGCATCCTCGAACGACGTGTTCCCGGGTCCACCCGGGAAGAGCGTGTCCCCCGTGAACAGGAGTGGCGTCCCCTCGACGGCGAAGCACATCGATCCGGGGGTGTGGCCGGGGGTGGCGATCGTCGCCACCCGGAGCCGTCCGACGGTGACCACGGACTCGTCCTCGAGGATCTGATCGTAGGAGGGGAGCATCGCGGCGTCCGCCTGGGTGACCGCCACGTCGATGCCGGCGTCGCGGACGGCCTCGACGGCCTGGATGTGGTCCCAGTGGCCGTGGGTCTCCACCACCTGGCGGACGTGCAGGTCATGACACAGTTCGAGTAGCAGGTCGTGTTCGTTGGCCGCATCGATCAGCAACGAGTCGCCGGTCTCGCGGCAGCGGACGATGTAGACGTTGTTCTCGACGGGTCCGACCACCACCCGGTGCACCTCGACCCCGGTGTCCTCGTAGTCGATGACGGTGTCAGCCATGGGTTCCACCTCCTCCCGGCGAGCGTAGCGGGGGGTGGCCGTCGGACGCGACGAGGGAGGGCGGCCCGCTGGCCCGGGGGGCGGTCACCCCGGGCAGGGGGTCGGTCACCCCGGGCGGGAGGTTGGTCACCCCGGGCGGGGTAGTGGTAGACAAACAGGGCACGATGCCCCGGTTGGGGTACCGCCACAGCAGTGCCCCAGGGGGCACCACCACACGAGGTCCCCCGCGGACCACCACACGAGGTCCCGCGAGGACCACCACACGAGGTCCCCCGCGGGGGACTCCACGGGATGGAGAGCAGGATGAATTTCGCCTTCAGCGAGGAGCAGGACGAGCTCCGCAAGTCGGTTCGGCGCTTCCTCGACGACAAGTCACCCGAGACCGAGGTCCGTCGACTGATGGAGACCACCGAGGGGTACGACCCGGAGGTCTGGACCCAGATGGCAGAGCAGCTGGGGCTGCAGTCGCTGATCATCCCCGAGGAGTACGGCGGTGCCGGGTTCTCGTACGTCGAGCTGATCGTGGTCCTGGAGGAGATGGGCGCCGCCCTGCTGTGTGCCCCGTTCTTCTCCACCGTGGCCCTCGCCGCCAACGCCCTGCTGACGTCCGGCGACACCAAGGCCCAGGAGAACCTGCTCCCCGGTATCGCCGCCGGCGAGACCATCGCCACCCTGGCCTTCACGGAGGATTCCGGTCGCTGGGACGCCGACGGGATCACGCTGGCCGCCACGCCGACCGCCGACGGCTGGTCGCTCAACGGGCACAAGTCGTTCGTGATCGACGGCCATGTCGCCGACCTCGTCCTGGTGGTCGGTCGGACCGACGCCGGGCTCTCCCTGTTCGGGGTCAAGGGTGACGCTGCCGGGCTCACCCGGACGCCGCTGGCCACCATGGACCAGACCCGCAAGCAGGCGCGCCTCGAGTTCGCCGACACGTCGGCCTGGCTGATCGGGACCGACGGGGGCGCCACCGAGGGCCTGTCCAAGACCCTGGACCTGGCGGCGGTGGCCCTCGCCGCCGAGCAGGTCGGTGGTGCCCAGCGCTGCCTGGAGAGCTCGGTCGAGTACGCCAAGACCCGCATCCAGTTCGGCCGTCCGATCGGCAGCTTCCAGGCCATCAAGCACAAGTGCGCCGACATGCTGCTCGAGGTCGAGTCGGCCAAGTCGGCCGCCTACTACGCCGGCTGGGCCGCAGCCGAGGACTCCGACGAGCTCCCGGTCGTCGCCAGCCTGGCCAAGTCCTACTGCTCGGAGGCCTATTTCCACGCCGCGGCCGAGACCATCCAGATCCACGGGGGCATCGGCTTCACGTGGGAGCACCCGGCCCACCTGTACTTCAAGCGGGCCAAGTCGTCCGAGCTGATGCTGGGAGACCCGTCGTACCACCGGGAGCTGCTGGCCCAGCGCATCGGCATCTGAACGGCGCCCCGACGAGGTAGACCATGAGTACCGTGGTCCCCACCCGGGACCACACCGGGGTGCGATCACCATCCGTCCCGGCCCACCCTCCCGGAAGTGAGTGACATGCGGAAGTTCCTGGCCTTCATCCTGCTCGGCGTCCTGACCCTGGTCGGCGCCGGCGGTGCCGTCCTCGGTGCCGTGCAGTCGCAGAGCGGCACCGCCGTGGGCCAGGCTGTCACCAACACGTTGCAGGCACCCAGCTACACAGAGGACGTGACCGAGAAGACCGCCCAGGGCAACCAGGTGATCCACATCGTGTACCAGGCCCCGGACCGGCTGTCCGGCACCATCATCACCCCGACCCAGAAGCAGTTCGAGTTCTTCATCGGGGGGTACGCCTACATCGCCATCACCTCGGCGACGTCCCCTACGGCTCCCAAGGTCTTCTACCGGCAGCAGAGCCAGCCGGTGTCGGCCGTGGACCCCGCGCAGCTCTATCTGCGTGACTGCACACGGAAGCCGTCGACCCTCAGCGGCTCGGTGACGACCGTCACGGTGACCCAGAACGGCCAGACCACGAAGCTGGAGTGCACGGTGTCGGGCAACTACCTGTCGAACTTCCACGGAACGGCACCGGGGATCACGCTCGAGATCGCGATGTCCAAGGTCGGCTCGTCGCCCCCGGTGGCGCTGCCCCAGGGGTACTCGCTCACCACGACCCCGCCGTCGCAGGGCTGACACCGGGATCCCGGTCGGCCGGGGGTGGAGGGAGCCGAGAGGCGTGTCCCGGCTGGTTCCCCGGCCAGGACCGGAGCGGCGTACCCCGAGCGTGCTCCCCTGCGCGGGATCCCCTGAGCGTGTCCCTCAGTCGTGAGGCCCGTCCAGCAGTGCGTCGATGCGTGTGCGCAGGCGGCGGGCCGCCCGTTCGGGGTCGTCGGCGTCCACCAGCCAGCGCACGACCACGAAGTGGCTCGCCCCGGCGGCGACCAGACCGCCCACGCTGTCCGGATCCACCCCGCCGGTGATCCAGACCGGCCACGGCGACTCCTGCACGGCGAGCGTGACGTACCCGGGACCGGTCCCGGGGCGCCCCGGCTTGGTCGGGGTCGCCACGACGGGTCCGGCCGAGAGGTAGTCGACCGGCACCGCCCCGACGGCATCCGGGGCCGGTGAGGTGCCGACGGCGGCGGTCAGGTCGGTCGGGGCGTGGGTCGACAGACCGACGAGCGCCTCGTCGCCGAGCAGCGTGCGCGCCGTCTTCGCCGATACGTCGTCCTGGCCCACGTGCACCCCGTCGGCGCCCATTGCGGCGGCCAGGTCCGGACGGTCGTTGAGTACGAAGGGGACCCCGGCGGCGGTGCACACCCGCTGGACGATGGCGGCCCGCGCCACCAGGGCGGAGTCGTCGAGGTGCTTCTCGCGTAGCTGGACGACGTCCACCCCGCCGGCGATGCAGCGGCCCACGAAGGACTCGAGGTCGGGCCGGTCCGGAGTGCAGAGGTAGAGCCGACGGCGGGCCAGCTGCCACTTCGCCCCGGCCGGGGTGGGGTCGGCGGCCGGGATCACCCCGGGTTGGGGAGCTTGGCGCGGGCCTCGGCCTTCATCTGCTGTTTGAACTGGCGGACCCTGACCAGCGCCTCGGGAGAGTCGATGTCGGCCACGGAGCGGTGCGAGTCGGTTTCGCCGTAGACGCCGGCCGCCGTCTCCCAGCCGGGGGGCCGGACGTCGAACTGCTTGCCGAGCAGGGCGACGAAGATGCGGGCCTTCTGGTCGCCGAATCCGGGGAGGGCCTTGACGTGGGCCAGGAGCTGCTTCCCGTCGGCCGCCGTGGTCCAGAGCTGCGAGGCGTCGCCGTCGTAGGTGTCGACGATGGCCCGGCAGACCTCCTGGACCCGCCCGGCCATGGACCGCGGGAAGCGGTGGAGGGCAGGCTTGGCCCCGAAGACGGCGGCGAGGTCGTCCGGGGCCATGTCGTCGATGGCCGCGGGATCGAGGCTGCCGCCGAGTCGCTCCTTCAGGTCATAGGGCGCCTTGAAGGCCCGCTCCATCGGGATCTGCTGGTCGAGGACCATGCCGATCAGGAGGGCGAGGGGTTCCGACGCGAGCAGCGCGTCCGCATCGGTGTCGCCGGTCAGCCAGAGCACGCAACCAGGGTAGCCGGGGGCCGGAGGGCCGAGTCCCGGGTCAGGCGGTCCAGGGGTCCGGGGCTCCGGTGTCGATGCCGTACCGGGTGAGGGCGGTGGCCACGGTGCCGGGGGGCACTGCGCCCTCGGCCTCCAGCCCGTCCAGCACGGCGACGACCAGGTGGGCGGCGTCCACCTCGAAGAACCGGCGGAGCACCTCGCGGGTGTCGGAGCGACCGAATCCGTCCGTGCCGAGCGAGGTGAACCGCCGGGGCATCCACCTCGCCACCTGGTCGGGGACGGCCCGCAGGAAGTCGGTCACGGCCACGATCGGGCCACCGTGGCCGGACAGGGAAGCGGTGACGAGCGGCACCCGGCGCTCGTCACCGGGGTGCAGCCGGTTGTGGCGCTCGGCGGACAGGGCCTCCTCGCGCAACCCCTTGTAGGACGTGACGGACCACGCCTCGGCGGCGACACCCCACTCCCGGGCCAGGAGGTCGCGTGCCTCCATGGCCGCCCTCCAGGCCGTTCCCGAGAAGAGCAGCGTCGCCGGCGCGGCCGGTCCGGGGACCTCCGGCGGGGCCGCCGCGAATCGGTACAGGCCGGCGACGGTGCCCGTCCGGATGCGCTCCGCCTCGGCCGGGTCCGACGGCAGGGCGGGCATGACGTAGTTCTCGTTGTAGAGGGTCAGGTACCAGAACCGGTCCTCCGCCCCGGGCCCGGTCATCCGCCGGATGCCGTCCTCCATGATGGCCGCCACCTCGTGGGCGAACGCCGGGTCATAGGCTTCGACCGAGGGGTAGGCGGACGCCAGCAGCAGCGAGTGCCCGTCCTGGTGCTGGAGGCCCTCACCGTTCAACGTGGTCCGCCCGGCGGTGCAGCCGAGCAGGAAGCCCCGACCCCGGCTGTCCCCGAGGGCCCACAGCAGGTCACCCACCCGCTGGAAGCCGAACATCGAATAGAAGAGGTAGCAGGGGATGAGCGACTCGCCCCAGGTGGCGTACGAGGTGGCCGCCGCCGTGAAGGTGGCCGTGGCCCCCGCCTCGCTGATCCCCTCCTCCAGCACCTGGCCGGCGGCGCCCTCGGCGTAGTGGAGGGCCAGTCCGGCGTCGACGGGCGTGTACCGCTGGCCGTCGGGTGCGTAGATCTGGACCTCGCTGATCAGGGACTCGAGACCGAAGGTGCGGGCCTCGTCGGAGACGATGGGGACGACGCGCCGACCCAGTGCGGGATCGCGGGTGAGCGACCGCAGCAGGCGGGCGAACGCCATGGTCGTGGACACCTCCTGGCGCCCGGACCCGGCGTAGAGGTCGGCGAAGGCGTCGGGCTCCGGGGGCGGGAGCGGTCGGGCCCGCACCACCCGACGGGGGAGCGGCCCGCCGAGGAGGCGCCGGCGCTCGGCCAGGTACCGGCCGGCGTCCGAGTCGGGCTCGGGCCGGTAGTAGGGGGGCAGGCCGGACTCGAGGTCGGCCTCGGCGATCTCGTCGTGGAGGAACAGGCGATCGCGCAGTGCCCGCAGCTGGTCCTTCGTCATCTTCTTGATCTGGTGCGTGGCGTTCCGGGCCTCGATCTCCGGCCCGAGGGTCCAGCCCTTGATGGTCTTGGCCAGGATGGCGGTCGGCGCCCCGGTGTGCTCGGTCGCCGCGCGGTAGGCGGCGTAGAGCTTGCGGTAGTCGTGGCCACCGCGGGGCAGGCTCTGCAGCTCGACGTCGCTCAGGTGGGCGACGAGAGACGAGAGCCGGGGGTCGGGCCCGAAGAAGTGCTCGCGGATGTAGGCGCCGGACTCCGTGGCGTACTTCTGGAACTCGCCGTCCACCGTCTCGTTCATCTTGGCCAGCAGCACCCCGTCGACGTCCTTGGCCAGCAGCTCGTCCCAGTTCCGGCCCCAGACCACCTTGATCACGTTCCACCCGGCACCGCGCAGGGTGGCCTCGAACTCCTGGATGACCTTGCCGTTGCCGCGCACCGGACCGTCGAGCCGCTGCAGGTTGCAGTTGACCACCAGGGTGAGGTTGTCGAGGTGCTCACGACCGGCCATGCCGAGGAGAGCGACGGTCTCGGGTTCGTCGAACTCTCCGTCGCCGACGAACCCCCAGACGCGACTGCGCGACGTGTCGGCCAGGCCGCGGGCCTCGAGGTAGCGGGCGAGGTGGGCCTGGGCGATGGCGTTGATGGGCCCGAGCCCCATCGAGACCGTCGGGTACTCCCAGAAGTCGGGCATCAGCCGGGGATGGGGGTAGGACGACAGGCCGTCGCCGCCCACCTCGAACCGGAAGTTGTCCAGCTGCTCCGCGGTCAGCCGCCCCTCCACGAACGCCCGGGCGTAGATGCCTGGGGAGGCGTGGCCCTGGAAGTAGACCTGGTCGCCGGGTCCTCCGTCGTCCTTGCCCCGGAAGAAGTGGTTGAACCCCACCTCGTAGAGGGCGGCGGAGCTGGCGTAGGTGGCCAGGTGGCCCCCCACGGCGTCCGAGACGATGTTGGCCCGCACGACCATGACGGCGGCGTTCCAGCGGATGAACGCCCGGATCCGCCGCTCGAGGTGCTCGTCGCCGGGGAACTCGGGCTCGGCGTCACTCGGGATGGTGTTGACGTAGGGCGTGGACACGGTCGGCGGGAAGTCGACCTGGGACCGCCGCGCCTGCTCGAGTACCCGCATCAGGAGATAGCGCGCCCGGTTGCGCCCGTGGACCCGGACCACGTCGTCGAAGGCGGCCAGCCACTCCTCGGTCTCCACGGGATCGAGGTCGGGGAGCTGGTGGGCGACTCCGTCGAACAGCATCACCCCCATCGTCCCACTGTCCGGCGTCGTGCGCTGCGCACAACGCCGACGGAAGCGCGATGCGATGCGGTGGGGTGCGGTGGGGTGCGGTGCGTCCAGTGGGGAAGGGCGGTGCGTCACCGGGGAGTGGTCGAGCGGGCATGCTGGGGCCATGGTCGAATCCCCGGTGCCCCCCGACGGCTCGCCGATCGTCGTCTACACCGACGGGTCCTGCCTCGGGAACCCCGGACCGGGCGGCTGGGCCTGGGCGGTCGACGGGGGACCTTCGGACTCCGGGGGCGAGTCGCACACCACCAACCAGCGGATGGAGGTCCTCGCCGTCATCCGTGCCCTCGAGTCCCTGCAGGGGACGGTCCACGTCGTCAGCGACTCGACCTACGTCGTGAACTGCTTCCGGCAGCGGTGGCACGCGGGCTGGAGACGCCGGGGCTGGAAGAACTCCCAGGGCAAGCCGGTGGCCAACCGGGATCTGTGGGAGGCCCTGTTCGCCTTGGCCCTCGACCCGGACCGCCCGGTCACCTTCGAGTGGGTGAAGGGCCATTCGGGCGACCGGATGAACGACGTGGTCGACGGCCTGGCCACGGCCGCGGCCGCCCGTCAGGACCCCTCGGGGCCTCCCCCCGAGAGCGGTTTTGGACAGGGCCAGCTGCTCCCGTAACCTCTCGGCATGGAAATCAACGGAAGTTCAGCAATCGTGACCGGTGGGGCCTCGGGACTCGGTGAGGCCACGGCCCGCCTCCTGGCCACCCGGGGAGCCAAGGTCGTCGTCGCCGATCTCAACGTCGACGCCGGCGAGGCCCTCGCCAAGGAGATCGGCGGTGTGTTCGTCCGCACGGACGTGACGTCCACCGACGACGTCATCGCCAGCGTGGACGCCGCCATCGCCCAGGCGCCCCTCTTCAGCGTGGTCAACTGCGCGGGTATCGGTTGGGCCAGCCGCACCATCGGCAAGGACGGTGAGTACAGCTCGGCCCACGACCTCGACGTGTACCGCAAGGTCATCGAGATCAACCTGATCGGCACCTTCAACGTCTGCCGGCTCGCCGCCTCGAAGATGAGCCAGAACGAGCCCGACGCCGACGGTTCGCGTGGCGCCATCGTCAACACCGCCTCGGTGGCCGCCGAGGACGGTCAGATCGGCCAGGTGGCCTACTCGTCCTCCAAGGGCGGCGTCGTCGGCCTCACCCTGCCGCTCGCCCGTGACCTGGCCGCCATCGGCGTCCGTGCCAACTGCATCCTGCCCGGTCTGATCGACACCCCGATCTACGGCACCGGCGAGGCCTCCGAGGAGTTCAAGGCCCGGCTCGGTGCCGGCGTGCTCTTCCCGAAGCGCCTGGGTCGTTCCGACGAGTTCGCGACCCTGGCGGTCGAGCTGCTCGCCAACAGCTACATCAACGCCGAGACCATCCGAATCGACGCCGGCATCCGGATGCCGCCCAAGTAGCAGGTCGTCCGGCCCGGGTCCGTGCACCGGATCCGGGTCTGCAGTGAAGTGCCGGGTCCGACCGACCCGCTCCTGGTGCATGGTGATCAGGAGCGGGCCGATCCTCCCCGGTCCGCGTGGTCGCTACGAGTGGCACGGCGGAGCGACACCGGTGGCGGTGCGGCCCGGCGGCCGGGCGCACGGAGCCCTCGGGGTCGGGGGTAGGGTCGTCTCGGAACGATGACGCTCACCGCCCACACCGCTGCCGCAGGGCCGATGGACCCGGCCACAGCCGTCATCCGCACCGAGGATCTGACCAAGGTCTACGCCGGCTCCGACTTCCGGGCGGTGGACGGCCTCGACCTGCTCGTCGGAGCCGGGGAGATCTTCGGCCTGCTGGGTCCGAACGGTGCCGGCAAGACCACGACCGCCGGGATGCTCACGACCCGGGTCGTCCCGACCTCGGGTGACGCCTTCGTCGGGGGCATCGACGTGGTCCGCCACCCGGCCCTGGCCAAGCAGATCCTCGGGATCGTCAGCCAGCAGAACACCCTCGACCGCCAGCTCACCGTCTGGGAGAACCTCTACTTCCACGGACGGCTCTTCGGGATCCCGGCCAAGGAGTCGCGTCGGACGGCCGACCGGCTCCTCGAGCAGTTCCAACTGGAGAAGTGGGCGAAGGCCTCGGTCTACGCCCTCTCCGGCGGCATGGCCCAGCGCCTGATGGTGGCCCGGGCCATCTTCCACCGGCCGGCGGTGCTCTTCCTCGACGAGCCGACGGCCGGCCTCGACCCCCAGAGCCGGCTCGCCCTGTGGGACGTGCTCCGCGACCTGAACGCCCAGGGCCAGACGATCCTGCTCACCACCCACTACATGGAAGAGGCCGACCAGCTCTGCGGCCGGGTCGCCATCATGGACAAGGGGCGGATCCTGGCGCTCGACACCCCTGCCGCCCTCAAGAGTCAGGTCAACGCGGACACCATCGTGACCGTCACGGCCCCCGGCGACCCGGTGGCACTGGGTACGGCCCTCACCGAGCGGATCCCCGGCATCACCCTGACCCGACCGGTCGACGGCGGGGTCGAGCTCCACGTGAAGGGTAAGGACCGGCTCCTCCCGGCCGTCGTCACCGGAGCGGAGGACGCCGGGTTCCCCGTCCTCGACATCTCGGTCACCGAGCCGACGCTCGAGACCGTCTTCATCAAGCTGACCGGCAAGGAGCTGCGCGACTGATGACCGAGCTGCGCGACTGATGACCGAGCTGCGCGACTGATGACCGAGCTGCGCGACCGATGACCGAGCTGCGCGACCGATGACCGAGCTGCGCGACCGATGACCGTCGTCGACGCCGGCACACGCGTCCACACCCGTCCCGAGCAGACGGCGTTCGCCGCCGGGCGGACCGCGCTGTGGGCCCTGATCCTCCGGGACCTGATGGTGCTGCGCAAGCACCTCTTCGAGTTCGTCGCCCGCACACTCATCCAACCGTTCCTGCTGTGCTTCGTCTTCCTCTACGTGTTCCCCAAGATCGGGCAGGGGATCGGTGGGGCCAGTCCCGAACAGCAGTCCGCATTCGCCACGATCCTGGTGCCCGGTGTGGTCGGCATCTCGATCCTGTTCCAGGGCGTCCAGTCGGTGGCACTCACCATGTCCCAGGAGTTCGGGTACACCCGAGAGATCGAGGACCGCGTCCAGGCACCCTGCCCGGTCTGGTTGGTGGCCATGGCCAAGGTGCTGTCGGGAGCCGTCCAGGGGCTGATCTCGGCCGCCCTGGTGCTGCCCATCGCGTCGGTCGTCCATGCCAAGGGTGTGGAAGCCCACCTGGTCATGCACTGGTGGGTCATCGTGACGGTCGTACCGTTGGCGTGCGTGACCATGGCCTCGCTCGGCCTCCTGCTCGGCACCAGCTTCGAACCCCGCAACATCGGCCTCATGTTCGGGTTCATCATCCTGCCGGTCACCTTCCTCGGGGGGACCTACTACGCCTTCACCCGGCTGGCCCCGGTCGAGGTCGGCGGCTGGCACTGGCTGCAGACCGTGGTGCTGATCAACCCGCTGATCTACATCAACGAGGGGATGCGGGCCGCCTTCACCGATGCCGCCCACATGCCGCTGTACGTGATCTATCCGGTCCTCGTGGCCTTCCTGGTCGTGTTCCTCGGTGTCGGACTCCGCAATTTCCGCCGCCGGGTGCTGTCCTGAGCGACACCGTGGGACGGGGCGACGGTTCCGGTGCCGATCGTTCCGGTGCCGATCGTTCCGGTGCCCGTCGTTCCGGTGAGGGCTACCCCCCTGGACAACCGCCGGGCGGAGGCCGGGGTGCGCCTGGCCTCCATCGCCGAGCTGTTCGACCCGGTCGCGACCCGCCACCTCGACGAACGGGGGATCGGCCCGGGATGGTCGTGCCGGGAGGTCGGCGCCGGTGGGCCCGGCGTGGCGGCGCGTATGGCCGACCTGGTCACGCCGACCGGGCGGGTGGTCGCCACCGACATCGACTGCTCGTGGTCGGGTGACCCGGGCGCCGGGCGTCACGGTGGTCCGCCACGATGTCACCCGCGACCCGGTCCCGGTTGGGCCCTTCGATCTGATCCACGCCCGCCTGCTCCTCGTCCACCTGTCCTCCCGGCGCATCCTGCCCCGGGTGCTGCGCGGACTGGGTCTGGTCGAGGTGGGGGTGGAGGCCTGCTTCCCCGTGGCGACAGAGGTCTCGGCCGTCCTCGAGCGGGAGAGGGTACGGCAGCTCCGTCAGGAACCTGCCCCGGGTGCTGCGCGGACTGGGTCTGGTCGAGGTGGGGGTGGAGGCCTGCTTCCCCGTGGCGACAGAGGTCTCGGCCGTCCTCGAGCGGGAGAGGGTACGGCAGCTCCGTCAGGAACTGGTGGACTCGGGACGGGTCACGGCCGCGGAGATCGACGAGCTCCTGGTCACCATCGACGACGGACGTCTGGAGCTCACCACGGCCCCACTGGTGTCGGCATGGGGTCGGCGGTCGCCGATCGGAACGGTGACCGAGTACCCGTCGGACAGGGACGGATCGTCGACCGCCACGACGGGTGGGGGGGAAGTCGGAGGACGGTGTGGCCCGGTAGGCTGGGCGCGACACGGGCGGTCTGCCGACACCACGCAGCGAGTGTGCCGGCGACCGACGACATCGACGACATCCTTTTGGAGGTGGTTCCCACGGGACCCGAGGTGGCAACGGAACAGACCGCAACGGGGGGAACGGAAGGCAACGGGGAGGACCACCACTTCGACGTGGTGATCATCGGCGGGGGCCCGGGTGGCTACGCCGCCGCCCTCTACGGCGCCGCCGCCGGACTGTCCATCGGCCTGGTGGAGCTCGACAAGGTCGGAGGCACATGCCTCCACCGGGGCTGTGTGCCGGCCAAGGAGTTCCTGGAGACGGCCTCGGTCTACCGCACCGTGCGCTCGGCCTCCGACTTCGGCATCGAGGCCGGGCCCGACCAGAAGGAGCCCACGGTCACCTTCTCGGTGAGCCAGGACCGCAAACAGCAGGTGGTGACCCAGCTCTTCACCGGGCTGTCGGGACTGCTCAAGGGTCGTGGCGTCACCGTCTTCAATGGCAGCGGCACCCTCCTCGGCGACCACCGGGTGCGGATCGCCGGCGACGACGGGTCGACCGTCGAGGTGACCGGCACCGACGTCGTGCTGGCCGCCGGATCGGTTCCCCGCACCATCCCGGGATTCGATGTGGACGGCACCGTGGTCCTCACCTCGGACGAGGTCCTGGCGCTCGAGCGGCTGCCGGAGTCGGTGGCTGTGATCGGCGGCGGCGCCATCGGGTGCGAGTTCGCCTCCATGTTCTCCGATCTCGGGACCAAGGTCACCGTGTTCGAGGCACTGCCCAGCATCCTCAACGGCTGCGACGAGGACGTGGTGCGCACCGTCGCTCGCTCGTTCAAGAAGCGCGGGATCGAGGTCAAGGCGGGTGTGACCCTGCACGGACACACACCCGACCCGTCTGGCCGCGGCACGGTCGTCTCCTTCGGTGACGGTGAGCAGCTGGCCGTCGAGGCCGTGGTGGTCTCAGTCGGGCGCCGGGCCCGGACCGAAGGACTGATCACCGGGGACGCCGGGGTCACCATCGACGAACGGGGCTTCGTGGTCGCCGACTCCTCCATGCGCACCAGTGCAGCCGGCGTGTGGGCGGTGGGCGACGTGGTCGCCGGCACGCCCCAGCTCGCCCACGTGGCCTTCGCCGAGGCCATCGTGATCATCAAGTCGATCCTGGGCGAGCCGGCACTGCCGGTCGACTACGCCCGGGTGCCGTGGGCCATCTACTGCCACCCTGAGGTCGCGTTCGCCGGACTGACCGAGGCGGCCGCCAAGGAGGCCGGCTTCGACGTGATCGTCAAGAAGGACCCCTTCGGCGGCAACAGCCGGGCCCGGATCATCGGGGACACCGAAGGAATGGTGAAGGTCGTGGCCGAGAAGCGACCCGACGGTTCCACCGGCCGCATCCTCGGGGTCCACATGGTGGGCCCGTGGGTCACCGAACAGCTCGGTGCCGGCTACCTGGCCGTCAACTGGGAAGCGACGGCCGAAGAGGTGGCCCACTTCATCCAACCCCACCCGTCACTGTCCGAGACCTTCGGCGAGACGGTGCTGGCCCTGACCGGAAGGGGGCTCCACGTTGCCTGATGTGACCATGCCGCAGCTCGGCGAGACGGTGACCGAGGGAACCATCACCAAGTGGTTCAAGGCCGTCGGCGACACCGTCGAGCGTGACGAGCCCCTGTTCGAGGTGTCGACGGACAAGGTCGACTCCGAGGTGCCCTCGCCGGCCGCCGGTGTCCTCACGGCCATCCTGGTCGAAGAGGGGGACACCGTCGACGTGGGCGTCGCGCTGGCCGTGATCGACGGCGAGGGCGGGTCCGCTCCAGCGGCCCCCGCCACCGAAGCCACTCCCGCTCCGGCCCCGGTTGCCGAAGCTCCCACCGCTCCGGCTCCCCCACCTCTTGCTCCGACTTCCACTCCCGCTCCGGCCCCGGTCGCTGCGGCGCCGCCGTCCGCCGGGGCTCCGGCGCGGTCGCTGGCGTCCCTGCCCGACGAGCCCGTCACCTCGGCGAATGGTGCGCCCGCGGCGCAGGCCTCGGTCGCTCCATTGGCTCCGGCGGCTCCATTGGCTCCGGCGGCGGGCAGCCAGGCCCGCGTGCTCTCACCGGTGGTGCGCAAACTCCTCGACGGACACGACCTCGACCCGGCCACCATCCGGGGGACCGGCCTGGAGGGTCGCATCACCCGAGCCGACGTGGAGGCCGTCATCGACGGGGTCGCCCCGCCCGCTTCGGTGCCGAGCATCGCCGCCCAGCCTGCGGCCCCGGACCCAACCCCGGCCGCCGCTCCCGCTCCGGCACCCGCTCCGGCGGCGGCGTCGGCGCCTGCCGCGGCCCCGGCGGTCGCGGCGGTCGCCTCCGCAGGAGTCGCCACTGCCGGCCCCCGCGACGAGATCGTGCCGTTCACCAACATCCGCCGTCGCACGGCTGAGCACATGATCCGCTCCAAGGCGACGTCCGCCCACACGTTGATGGTGCGCGAGATCGACTACGAGAAGGTCGAGCAGGTCCGCCGCAGCCACGGTGATCGGTTCCGGGAGGAGGAGGGCTTCTCGCTGACCTATCTCCCCTTCGTGGCCCGGGCGACGGTCGAGGCGCTGGTCGAGTTCCCGCACCTCAACGCCTCGGTCGGCGACGACGCCCTCGTCGTCCATCACGACCTCAATCTGGGCATCGCCGTCGATCTCGACAACGAGGGCCTGATCGTCCCGGTCGTGCACAACGCCGAGGAGCTCAACCTCCGGGGCATGGCCCGTCGGATCCGTGACGTGGCCGACCGGGCCCGGACCAAGCGGCTCAGCCTCGACGACATCAGTGGGGGGACGTTCTCGATCACCAACGCGGGGCCGTTCGGGACGCTCATCACCGGCGCCATCATCAACCAGCCGCAGGTGGCGATCCTGTCCACCGACGGGGTGTCCCGCAAACCGGTCGTGGTCGAGCTGCCCGACGGCACCGAGTCGATCGGCATCCACTCCGTGGGACTCGTGGCCATGAACTTCGACCATCGGGCGGTGGACGGCGCCTACGTCGCCCGCTTCCTGGCCCGCCTGGCCGCCATCCTGGACGACCGTGACTGGGCCGGCGAGCTCTAGCGCTCGGTGCGGACGACGAGACACCGGATGACGGGTACGTCCGCGGTATGAGGGCACGGTGGCTGGGTCGCGTCCCCTACTCCGAGGCCTGGGACCTGCAGCGGGCCCTGGCGGCGCGCTCGGACGAGGACTACCTGCTGCTGGTCGAGCACCCTCCCGTCTACACGCTCGGGGTCAACGCGGACCCGGGCAACGTCCTCGTGGACCCCGCCGAGGTGGGTGCAGAGCTACTGCAGGTGGACCGGGGCGGCGACGTGACCTTCCACGGACCGGGCCAGTTGGTCGGCTACCCCGTGCGCACGGTCGGGGCCGGTCCCCACCACGGGCCGGCGCACGTCCACGAGGTCGAGCAGGTCGTGATCGATGCCGTGGTGGCGCTCGGAGTGCCGGCCGAGCGGGTCGGACGCCGGGCGGACCACCCCGGCGTGTGGATCGACCCGACGGCCGACGGGACCGGGGACGCCGGCCCGAGGAAGGTGGCCGCTGTCGGCGTCCGGACCGCCCGGGGACGCACGACCCACGGCTTCGGCCTCAACGTCTCGACCGACCTCGGCTGGTTCGACCACATCGTACCGTGCGGGATCGCCGAGCACCCGATGACTTCGCTGGTGGCCGAGGGCATCGCGGTGACCATGGCCCAGGCGGTCGACGCCGTGCTCACGGCGGCCCGCAACGTGTGGGGTCCTCTCGTGGACGTGGCGATGGTGACCGACGGAGCCCGGGAGACCACGGGGGAGATGACCGGTGCGACACCGGTCCCCGTGACCCTGGTCGGGACCTCGGGTTCGGCCCTCGCACGCCGCATGGTCCGTGCCGGGGTGGACCCCGCCGCCGGCGTCACGCTGTCGGCGCGCAAGCCCGAGTGGCTGCGGGTCAAGGCCGCGATGGCCGGCGAGTACCTCGGGCTCCAGCACCAACTGCGTGACCTCGACCTGATCACGGTGTGCGAGGAAGCGGGATGTCCCAACATCTACGAGTGCTGGTCCGACGGGACGGCGACCTTCATGATCAACGGCTCCCGCTGCACCCGGGCGTGCGGGTTCTGCCAGGTGGACACCCGTCACCCCCTCCCCCTGGACGCCGACGAGCCGGCCCACGTGGCGGAGGCCGTGGCCCGCATGGGGCTGGCCCACGCCGTCATCACCTGCGTGGCCCGTGACGACCTGGCCGACGGGGGGGCCGGCGCCTTCGCCGAGACCATCGCCCGGGTGCGTGAGCGGAGTCCCGGGACAGCCGTCGAGGTCCTCATCTCGGATGTGAAGGGTGACCGGGCGTCGCTCCAGACCGTCCTCGACGCCCGACCCGATGTGCTCAACCACAACATCGAGACCGTCGCCCGGCTGCAGCGGGTCGTGCGCCCATCGGCCGGTTACGCCCGGAGCCTGACGGTACTGGCCCGTTCGGCGGCGGCCGGTGTCACCACCAAGTCGGGCATCATCCTCGGCATGGGCGAACGGGAGGACGAGGTTCTGGCCACGCTGGTCGATCTGCAGGCGGTAGGCGTCGACATCGTGACCATCGGGCAGTACCTGCGACCGAGCGCCAAGCACCTCCCGGTGGCCCGTTGGTGGACGCCGACCGAGTTCGACGACCTGCGTGAGGCCGGGATGGCCCTCGGGTTCGCCCACGTGCAGGCCTCCCCGCTCACCCGCTCCAGCTACCACGCCCGCGAGGCGGCCGATGTGTCGACGGGCTCCTCGGCCCCGGTCCCCGTGCCCGTGGCGATGTCGGCCCGGTGAGCCGGCCATGAGTGCCCTGGCACCTGCCGCCCTCGAGGCCCGCCACGCGCGCATCGCCCGGGTGCGCGAACGCATGGAGGCGCTGGGCGTCGACGTCCTGTTGCTGTCCCACGGGGCCGACCTTCCGTGGCTGACCGGCTACCGGGCCATGCCCCTCGAGCGGTTGACGCTCCTGGTGCTGCCCCGGGAAGGTGACGCGTCGCTGGTGGTGCCGGGCCTGGAGGCCCCCCGGGTGCCCGGAGCCGGTGACCTGTTCGACCTGCGCCCCTGGTCGGACGCCGAGGACCCGATCGACCTGGTCGTCGACCTGGTGGGCTCCTCCGCTCCGGGGCGGTTCGCCCTGTCGGACCGGGCGTGGTCGACGACGGTACTCGCCCTGCAGTCCCGCCTGACCGGCGCGAGCTGGGTGGACGCCTCCACGGTCACCTCGCCCATCCGAGCGGTCAAGGACGACGCCGAACTGGCCGCATTGCGTGCGGCGGGAGCGGCAGCCGACCGCGTGGCCACCGTCCTGCAGTCGGGCGGGATCCCGCTCATCGGGCGCACCGAGGCTGCCGTCTCGGCCGATCTCGGGTCGCTGCTGGTGACCGAGGGCCACAGCGCCGTCAACTTCGCCATCGTGGGGAGCGGGCCGAACGCCGCCAGTCCCCACCACGAACCGGGCAGCCGGGTCATCGGCCGGGACGAGACCGTGGTGTGCGACTTCGGCGGCACCCTGTCCCTCGACGGAGACGTGGGCTACTGCTCGGACATCACCCGGACCATCGTCACCGGCTCCCCGTCGGACGAGGTCCGTGACTGCTACGACGTCCTGCTGAGCGCGCAGCAGGCTGCGGTGGCGGCCGCCCGGGCCGGGGTGTCCGCCTCCTCGGTGGACAAGGTGGCCAGGGACGTCATCGAGGCCTCCGGCTACGGGGACCGCTTCGTGCACCGCACCGGGCACGGCATCGGGATCGAGGAGCACGAGGACCCGTACCTGGTGGTCGGCAACGACGAGGTCCTGGTGCCCGGGCACGCCTTCTCGGTGGAGCCGGGCATCTACCATCCGGGCCGGTTCGGCATGCGACTCGAGGACATCGTGGTCATCGGACCCGATGGTGGACCCGAACCGCTCAACACCGTCGACCACGAACTCGTCGTCATCGAGCACTGAGGAGCCCGTAGATGGATCTGGGGATCGCCGGAAAGGTCGCCCTCGTGACGGCCGGTTCGAAGGGTCTCGGGAGGGCGACGGCCCTCGCACTGGCCGGTGAAGGGGTGCGGATCATGCTCTCGGGGCGGGATCCCTCCACGCTCGCCGCGACCCGGGACGACGTGGCGGCCCTGGGCGTCGACGCCGACTTCCTGGCCGGCGACGTGACCGACCCCGGGGAGCCCCGGCGCCTCGTGGACGCGACGGTGGCGCGGTTCGGCGGGTTGGACATCCTGGTGGCAAATGCGGGTGGACCGCCCCCGGGGCGGGCGCTCGATCTGACCGACGGGGCCATCGAGTCCGCGGTCAACGCCAATCTGACCACTTCGGTACGCCTCGTCCGGGAGGCACTGCCGCACATGCGAGCGGCCGGCTGGGGCCGGATCTGCTGCATCACGTCCTACACGGTCAAGCAGGGCGCCCCGGGACTGGCGCTGTCGAACACCGCCAGGACAGGCCTGTGGGCGTGGATCAAGACGGCGGCCCAGGACCTCGCCGCCGAATCCGGTGGGATCACACTCAACATGGTCTGCCCGGGGCCCCACGCCACCGACCGGATGAAGCAGCTGGGCGGCACCGGCCTGATGGGGGATCCGGCCGACTTCGGCGCGGTGACGGCGTTCGTGTGCTCGGCCCAGGCGGGCTTCGTCAACGGGAGCGCCATCGTGGTGGACGGCGGATCGACGTTGGCGTTGTAGGGGACGTCACCGTCGCAGCCACGCCGTCTCCGGATCCCGGCGGCATCCTGCAGTGGTCGCGGAGTGTCGGTCGGGGAGCGGTCGGAGGCGTGGTTCAGGTAGGAGGCGTGGTTCAGGGAGCGGTGTCCACCCGTGGAGGCTTCGGCAGGAGGGGCAGCCCGGTCGGCACCGGTCGGGGCACGGGCACCCGAGGTTGATCCGCTGCGGGCGGAAGGATCGGTGCGGCCTCGACGCGAGCCGGTTCGGGGGGTGCCGGGGCACCGGGGCGGGAGTCCGTCGGATGCCTGGGGGTCGACGGCGCAGCCAGGACCCGGTGGGACCGCGCGTCCGACTTGGGCGAGCTGAACGTCGGAGCGAGCGGTGCGGAGGTGGGACCGCGATCGCCGGCGGTGCCGCGCCCCGTGGCACCGGATGACCGTGGCGTACCGGGTCGACGATGGACGCCACCGTGGCGCGGCTCGAAATAGGGGCTCCGGTCGATCCGTGGGTGACCGGGATCGCTGTTCCGGCGGGACCGGGCGACCAGGAGACCTGTGGCGAGGAGGACCGCCACGACCACGAGCGCCAGTTCCCATCGTGCCGACCCGGTGAACGATCCGAGCAGATCGGCACCGAACGGCGGGTGTGTATCCACGGACTACAAGGTAATCGGGTGGCGCCCCGGCTCCACCGGCGTGCCGTGCGGACGGGACATGCAGCACCCGTCCGTGCCTGGAGGGCGCCGCCGGGACTCAGGCGACGAAGTACTTGGCCTGCGGGTGGTGGCAGATGATGGCCGTCGTCGACTGCTCAGGGTGGAGCTGGAAGCCCTCGCTGACCTCGACGCCGATGCGGTCCGCCCCGAGGAGCTCGACGACCTTGGCATTGTCCTCGAGGTCGGGACAGGCCGGATAGCCCCAGGAATACCGGCCACCCCGGTACTTCTGACGGAACAGTCCGGTGAGGGTGGGCCCGTCCTGGTCGGCGTAGCCCAGCTCCTCGCGGATGCGGTGGTGCCAGTACTCGGCCAGCGCCTCGGCCATCTCGACACCCAGCCCGTGCAGGTAGAGGTACTGCTGGTACTCGTCGGCGGCGAACAGCCGCGCCGCCTCCTCGGACACCCGTGAACCCATGGTGACCACCATGAAGCTGGCATGGTCCTTCTCGCCCGACTCGACGGTGCGGAAGAAGTCGGCGATGCAGAGGTAGGGGTCCTCGACCTGCCGGGGGAAGTGGAACCGGGTGTGTTCCGTGGAGCGGCTCTCGTCGGTCCAGATGACCAGGTCGTCGCCGTCGGCATTGGCGGCGAAATGGCCCCAGGCCACCTGGGGGACCAGGAGCTGCCCCGCCTTGGCCGTGGCCAGTTCCTGGCGGAGTCGGTGGCGGACCCGGTCCTTGAACGCCGGGTCGTCCTCGCCCTCCTCGGGACGGAACCCCCACTGGTTGCGGAAGAGCGCCGTCTCGTTCAGGTACGTGGCGACATCGTCGATGGCCATGCCCTTGGCCACCCGGCTGCCGACGAACGGCGGGGGGAACAGCGGGTTGTCGTCGGCCACATCCGGGGCGCGCGCCGGCAGCGACTCACCGCGGGCGCGGGCCTCCTCGGCCGCCTGCCTGCGAAGCTCGCTCTTGCGGGGACCGAGGTCGCGCCCGCCGATGGCCGTCCCGAACCCGGGATCGTCCTCGCCCGACTTCTTCAGTTCGACGAGACGGTCCATCGTGCGCAGTCCCTCGAACGCATCCTTGCCGTAGAAGAGGCGACCGTCATAGACCTGGCGCAGATCGCGCTCGACGTAGGTGCGGGTCAGTGCTGCTCCGCCCAGGATGACGGGGATGTGGGAGAGACCGCGCCGGTTGAGCTCCTCCAGGTTCTCGCGCATGATCAGGGTCGACTTCACCAGGAGCCCGGACATGCCGATTGCGTCGGCCCCGAACTCCTCGACGGCACCGACCATGTCGGCGATGCCGATCTTGATGCCGAGGTTGCGGACGGTGTAGCCGTTGTTGGTCAGGATGATGTCGACCAGGTTCTTGCCGATGTCGTGGACGTCACCCTTGACCGTGGCCAGCACCATGGTGCCCTTGCCGCCCTGGTCGGCCTTCTCCATGAAGGGCTCGAGATAGGCAACGGCCGTCTTCATCGTCTCGGCCGAGCCCAGCACGAACGGCAGCTGCATCTCCCCGGAGGCGAAGCGCTCGCCGACCGTCTTCATGCCCGCCAGGAGGAACTCGTTGATGATGATCAACGGGGTCAGCCCCTGGGCCATGGCCTCGTCGAGATCGGCCTCGATGCCGTTGCGGTCGCCGTCGATGATGCGGTGCTCGAGGCGGCGCTCCACGGTCCAGCCCGACCGGTCCTCGGTGGCCGCCATGGAGGAGGCCGACACACCCTCGAAGATCGTCAGCAGCTCGGAGAGCGGGTCGTAGGAGTCGGTGCGCCGGTCGTAGACGAGGTCGAGGCAGACCTCCTTGGCCCGGTCGTCGATCTTCGACAGGGGGAGGATCTTGGAGGCGTGGACGATGGCGGCGTCGAGTCCGGCCTCCACGCATTCGTGCAGGAACACCGAGTTGAGGACCTGGCGGGCCGCCGGGTTGAGCCCGAACGACACGTTGGACAGTCCGAGCACGGTGAAGACCCCGGGCAGCTCGGCCTTGATCCTGCGGATGCCCTCGATGGTCTCGATCCCGTCACGGCGGCTCTCCTCCATGCCCGTCGACAGCGGCAGGGCGAGCGCGTCGAACATCAGGTCCTGGGGACGGAGTCCGTAGCGCTCGACGGCGATGTCGTGGATGGCCTTGGCCGACCGCACCTTCCAGTCAGCCGTACGTGCCTGGCCCTCTTCGTCGATGCAGGTGCAGACGACGGCGGCGCCGAACTCCTTGGCCAGAGTCAGGAACGAGTCGAGCCGCGTGCCCTCGGCGTCCCCTTCCTCCAGGTTGACCGAGTTGATGACGGCCCGACCGCCGATCCACGACAGCGCGGTCTCGATGACCGGTGCCTCGGTGGAATCGACCATGAGGGGCGCCGTGGACTGGGTGGCGAACCGGGAGGCGATCTCCTCCATGTCGGCCACCCCGTCGGCGCCGGTGTAGTCGACGCACACGTCGATGACGTGAGAGCCCTCCTTGACCTGCTCCTTGGCCATGGCCACGCACGTGTCCCAGTCGGCCTCGAGCATCGACTCGCGGAACTTCTTCGAGCCGTTGGCGTTGGTGCGCTCGCCGACGACCAGGAAGGAGCCGTCCTGGGCGAAGGGCACGCTGGTGTAGATGGAGGCCGCACCCTCCTCGGGCTCCGGCCGCCGCACGGCCGGGGTCAGGTCGGCACACGCGTCGACCACGGCTTCCAGGAACTCGGGCGTGGTACCGCAGCAGCCGCCGATGACCGACACGCCGAGCTCCGAGACGAACTGGCGGTGGTACTCGGCGAGCTGATGGGCCTCGAGGTCGTAGTGCATCTTGCCGTCGACCACCGAGGGCAGGCCGGCGTTCGGGAGGCAGGACACGGGTGTACCGGCATGGCCGGTCAGATGGCGCAGGGGCTCGAACATCTCCGAGGGACCGGTGGCGCAGTTGAGGCCGATGACGTCGACGTCCATGGCCTGGAGAGCGACCAGCGCCGCCCCGACCTCGGTGCCGGGGAGCATCGTCCCGGTCAGCTCGATGGTGACCTGGCACTGGATGGGCAGCTGTATCCCCGCCCGTCTCATGGACCGACGGGCACCGTTGATGGCGGCCTTGGCCTGGAGGAGGTCGAAGACCGTCTCGATGAGGATCAGGTCGGCGCCGCCCTCGATCAGCGCGTCGCACTGCTCGTCGTAGGCGTCGCGGAGGTCGGCGTAGCGGATCTGTCCGAGAGTGGGGAACTTGGTACCCGGACCGATGCTGCCGGCCACCCACCGGGGCTTGTCCGGCGTCGAGTAGTCGTCGGCCGCCTGGCGGGCGATGGCCACGGCGGCCAGGTTGAGCTCCCGGACCCGGTCGCTCAGGCCGTACTCGGCCAGCACGGGGCCGAACGCGCCGAAGGTATCGGTCTCCACCACGTCGCACCCGACCTCGAAGAACGACCGGTGGACCTTGTCCACGGCATCGGGACGGGTGACCACGAGGATCTCGTTGCACCCCTCGAGGTCCGGGCCACCGAAGTCGTCGGCGGTGAGCTCCTGCACCTGCAGGTTGGTCCCCATGGCGCCGTCGAAGATGACGACGCGCTCCCGGGCGGCCTGCAGGTAGCTCGATGCGGTGCGTTGGGCGGCCATAGCCCCACAACGATAGTGGCGGATCGACCCGGATCGACCCGTCATCGACCCACGGGGATCCGGTGTGGCCTGCGAAGGCTTCGGAGTCGGTCCGCACAGGTACCCGGGTGGCCGGTCGGGGGCGAGGGGCGACGACCGGGGCGGGGATGGGTGGCGGCGGGTGGGTCGGGCCGGGTCAATTAGCATCGAGGCGGTGAGGACACCGTGCTGAAGATCTACACCCGAACCGGCGACGACGGGACGACCGGTCTCCTCTACGGCGGCCGGGTGGCCAAGGACTCACCGATGATGCAGGTCACCGGCACCGTCGACGAGGCCCAGGCGGCCATGGGCGTGGCGCGTGCCGAGGCGGTGCCGGGCAGCGAGCTGGACGAGCTTCTCACCCGGCTCGAGCGGGATCTCTACGTGCTCATGGCCGAGGCCACGACCGACCCTTCCCACCGATCCAAGTTGGTGGCCGGCAAGACCCTCGTCACCGAGGACATGGTGGCCGAGCTCGAGGAGCTGATCGATGAACTGATCGGCCGGGTGTCGATGCCGACGGAGTTCGTGATCCCGGGGGCGAACCGGGCGTCCGCCGCCCTCGACCTCGGCCGCACGATCGTCCGCCGGGCGGAACGGCTGCTCGTGTCCTCCCCCATCGACGGTTCGCTCGTCGGCCAGTACCTCAACCGGCTCTCCGACCTGCTCTGGGCCCTGGCCCGCTGGGCCGAGGGTGACGAGCACCTGCTGGCCCGCGGTGCCCCCCGACGGGGAAGCGCCCCGCCGGCCGACTGACCGTTCTCCCGTACCCGACCTCGACCCTGGAGTCCCGACGTGATCAACGTGACCGCCCTCTCCGGCGCCGTCCTGCCCGACGGGGTGACCGCCGTCGGCGTGCCCGTCCACAGCACTGCGCACGGCCCGGTGCTCGCCGCCCACGTCGGCGGTCTCGACGGCCTGACCCTGCCGGCGACACTCGACCCCGAGTGGTCCGAGCAGCAGGGCTTTGCCGGCAAGGTGGCCCAGACGCTGGTCCTCCGCTCGCTCGACGGTGGTCCGTCGGTGGTGCTCGTCGGACTCGGTGGGTCCGAGCAGCTGGTCGGAGACCGGGGGGTGGAGTCGGTGCGTCGCGCCGCCGCCGCGTTCGTACGGGCCGCGGGTACGGGGGGCACGGCCGCGCTGGTGCTGCCCGAGGTGACCGATGTCGACGCGACCGATGTCGCGGCCGCCGCCGCCGAGGGTGGGTCGCTCGCCACCTACCGCTACGACGACTTCCGGAGCTCGGATCCGTCGGTGGGACTCGCCGGACTCACCCTGGTGGTGCCGTCCGGTCCCCTCGAGTCGGTGGCTGCCGGGGCGGCCCGGGGTGCCCGGGTGGCGAAGTCGGTGGCACTGGCCCGGGACCTGGTGAACGAGCCACCGAGCTCGCTGACGCCCGAACGGTTCGCCCAGGTCGTCGCCGACCGTATGGACGGGGTGGACGGACTGACCGTCGAGGTGTGGGACGACGAGCGGATCGTCGCCGAGCGACTGGGTGGCCTCCTCGGAGTCGCCGCCGGCTCGGTGCGCCCTCCCCGCCTGGTCAAGGTGACCTACACCCCGTCGGACCCCTTCGAATTCGACGGGCGCCGACCGCACCTGGCCCTGGTGGGCAAGGGCATCACCTTCGACTCCGGAGGGCTCTCGCTGAAGACTGCCGGCGGCATGGAGACCATGAAGACGGACATGGGCGGGGCCGCCGCGGTGCTGGCCGCCGTGGATGCCATCGCCGCACTGGGTGGCCGGATCCCCATCACCGCCTGGGCGCCCATGACCGAGAACATGCCGAGTGGATCGGCCACCAAGCCCGGGGACGTGCTGATCACCCGCAGCGGCAAGACGATCGAGGTGCTGAACACCGACGCCGAGGGCCGGCTCATCCTGGCCGACGGGCTGACTCTGGCCGTCGAGGAGCGCCCGGACGCGGTCATCGACCTGGCCACCTTGACCGGGGCCGCCGTCGTGGCCCTCGGAAAGGAGATCGCCGGGCTGCTCGGCAACGACGACGAACTGCGGGACGTCGTGCAGGCCGCGGGCTCGACCACGGGGGAGTCGTCGTGGCCCCTGCCCCTGCCCGAGGACTACGCCGTCCACATCGAGTCGGAGGTGGCGGACATGAAGAACACGGGACGTCCGGGCCAGGCGGGCACCATCAGCGCGGCACTCCTCCTCCAGGAGTTCGTGGGCGACACCCCCTGGGCCCACCTCGACATCGCCGGACCGTCGCGCACGGACGACAACCGTTGGTACAACACCAAGGGTGGCAGCGGATTCGGGGTGCGGACCCTGGTCGCCCTCGGCACGTCCGAGGAGTTCGCCCGCTGGCTGGCGGGCCGTCCCACCGGCTGACCCGTTCGGGCGGCGGCCGGCGGTGACCTCCGACATCCCGGAGCCGGGAACCCGAGCCCTCGCTGCGGTACCGTCGGGCTCGTGAAGATCGCCGTACTCGGGGGAGGGTCGTGGGGAACGACGGTGGCCTCATTGGTCGCCCATCACCACGAGACCGTGCTGTGGGCCCGCAACCCCGAGGTCGCCCGTTCGGTCAACGAGTTCCACGAGAATCCCGGGTACGTGCCCGGGTACACCCTCGACCCCGACCTGTCGGCCACCTCGGACCTGGAAGCCGCCGTATGCGGTGCCGACTTCATCATCATGGGGGTGCCGACCTCGGGATTCCGACGGGTGCTCGAGGACGCGGCACCGTTCATGCGGCCATGGATCCCCGTCGTCAGCCTGTCCAAGGGCCTGGAGCGGGGATCGCACCTGCGCATGACCGAAGTGATCAGGCAGGTGGCGCCCGGCCATCCCGTGGCCGCGCTCACCGGGCCGAACATCGCCTCGGAGATCCTGGCCGGCAAGGCCGCCGCCGCCGTCATCGCCACCGAGGACCTCGAGGTGGCCAGCGCCATCCAGGCCGTGTTCACCCGTGGCGTGTTCCGGGTCTACATCAACGACGACGTCATCGGCTGTGAGCTGGGGGGTGCGCTGAAGAACGTGATCGCCATCGCCGCCGGTATCGGCGAGGGCCTGGGGGTCGGCGACAACACGCGTGCCGCGGTCATGTCGCGGGGGCTGGCCGAGTTGATCCGACTGGGCGAGGCCATGGGGGCCAAACCGGCCACGTTCGCCGGGCTGGCCGGCATGGGCGACCTCATCGCCACCTGCGTCAGCCCCCACAGCCGGAACCGTCGGGTGGGCGAGCAACTCGGCAAGGGGCGTCGGCTGGAGGACATCCTGGACGAGCTGCACATGGTGGCCGAGGGCGTGAACACGGCACGGGTGGCCCTCGAGCTGGCCGAGCGACACGGGCTCGACCTGCCGATCTGCCGGATGATCGACAAGGTCGTCCGCGGGGAGATCGAGCCGATCGACAGCTACTGGGGGCTCACGCCGGCCGGTCACGAGGCCGAGCCGGGCTGACCCCGGTCGACGGCCGCGCCCGCTGGCGGTCGCGTGGGAGCCACGGGAGGTGGGGGCGTCGGGTCCGCGGCATCGGAGGCTGCGGCGAAGGCGACCGCCGGATGGAAGTGCCAGGCGGCCAGGCGCCGCTCGATCGAGGCCCGGTCGTGTCCGGCGTCGGCCAGACCGGTCGCCAGCCTCGACGCCCGCCGCCGCATCTGCTCCGGCTCGGACAGCCGCTGCTCAGCCATCCACCGGCGGTGGCTGCGCTGCAGCGACTCGGGCAGCCGGCTCAGGTGCCGGAGTGGCAGGGGTGGGATGTGCTGGCGGACGGCGAGCCCGCCGGGCCCGTGGGGACGGGCCAGTTCGAAGGTGATGAGGCGGGCCAGGGCCCGGCGGAACGGTGAGTTCTTGCCCATCTTGTCCCCGAGGCCGAGGGAACGGGCGGTCTCGGGCAGGTGCAGGTCGAAGCCGTCACCGTGGACCTCGAGGCCGTAGGTGAGTCGTCGCAGCAACCAGGTGGTCGACGGGCCGACGATCCCCAGCCAGTAGAGCTCCACGTACCGGCTGCAGGGGTGCATGCCGTGGGGGTCGGCGACCGGGTCCACCCATTCGACGATGTGGAGGGTCGGCCCGTCCAGTACGCCCGGTCCCGTGTCCCGGTCACCGGGATCGGCGGGATGCAGCATGCGCGGGGACGGCGGGACGGCGGTGGGAACGGTCATGGGAACTCCTCGATGGGGACGGACGGGTCCCGAGGAGCGTGCGTGGGGTTGCTGGCCGCCGACCGGCGGTCCACCTTGCCGTCGACCTTGCCGAGCCGCCAGGCGGGAGTCCGGTGGAGGTGCCTGGGTGATCAGCCGGTGGGCGGTCGGCGCGCAGGCGGTCGGCGGGAGTCGGTCAGGTGGCGTCCGGCGGCTGCCACCTGGCCACCGAGTACGACAGCATCAGCGGCACGTCGAGGGCGAAGAGCACGAGCATGGCGCTGAACAGGGTGAGCTCGCGGCCTGGCGTGTGGTCGTAGATGAACACGTACTCGAGGATCCCGGCGATCACCACGTACGCGAGGAGGGCCCAGCCGAGCACCCGGTGGAAGACGCGCCGGGCGAACTCCTCGATCCGCACGACCAGCACCGCGTTCACCAGGAGCAGCACGGCGGCCAGGCCGAGCAGGATCACCGGGACGGTCAGCTTGGGTGGGCGGCCGTACTGGGTGGCCACCACGATGCCACCGGCGACGACCAGGATCAGGGTCGTGACGGCGATCGGCATGACGGGCGGGAAGTCGGCCTGGCGCAGGTCCTCGGCATCGGGCTCACCGAACCCGGGGGGCAGCAGATCGGCGGTGGCGGTCATCGGCTGGCCAGAAAGGTCATGATCAGGATGGTCAGGATCTGGAGCAGTCCGGTGATCCCCGCCGTGTAGATGAACACCTTCATCAGCCGTTGGATGCGGGCCCCGTTGGGCCGGGGCTTCTTGAGCTCGAAGAGCACGGCCAGATTGGCCGGCTCCAGCAGCCCGAGGGCGATGACGGCCATCGCCCCGACGATCACGTACGAGGCCACGACCCAGTTGTGGTGCGGATAGGACGCCTCGAGGTTGCCGACGTGCCGGGCGAGTTGGAACCCGGCACCGAGGGTCATGGCCACCAGGGTCGGCATGATCAGCAGCATCTTCGGCATGAATTTGCTGGTGAACTCGATCCGGGCCGGGATCGACAGGCTGCCCATGATCGGTCCGAGCACGAGGCCGAGGAAGAGGTCGAGGCTCGTCCAAAGCCCACCACCCGCTACGTGGAAGAAGGTGAGGGCCCACAGGTTGTTCGAGGCGATGGCCACGATCAGCCCGATGAGGACGATGGCCACCACCGGCAGGGCCCGGACGGGCACGATGTTGAAGTTCGGGACGGGAGGCGGGCCGTGACCACCCGCCCCGGGGGGCGGGGTGGCGCCGGGTTCACCCACCCCGGTCCCGTCGTGCGGCTGGCCCTCGTCGAGCGTCGTCCCCGGTCCCGGTCCGGTCGCCGCATCGATCGCCGAGTCGATCGCCGTATCCGTCACCGGTGACTCCCTTCGCGCCGGAGGAACCTCGGGGGTGCGGAGAGGATCGGACGTCGTCGTCGCCCAGGACCTGCGCACCACCCGGGAAGATCGTACCCCGGTGGCATTTCGCCTGCTCGGATCGGACGACCAGCCGCCACGGAGTGCGGGTCGCCGTCGGGTGGGCGCTACCAGCCGGCGCGGTGCACGCTGTCGGCGACGGTGCGACGGGGCCGCGCCACCGAACTCGACGGCGGGTCGGGGAGCTCGGGCTCGCCCAGGAGCACGGCTCCGAGCCAGGCCCTCCGGGCGGGCACCCCCAGCTCGGCCTTGAGGGCGTCCTCCCCCCGGAAGTTGCCGAGGAACGCGGCGCCGAGGCCGCGGTCGGATGCGCCGAGCAGCAGGGTCATGACGGCGAAGGCGGCGTCCACGTGCCAGTAGGGCACGACCCATTCGACGGTGGCCCCGTCACCACGGGCCTTGTCGGGCTCGGCGTAGCGCTCGACGTAGGCATCAGGGTCCGAGAAGGCGAGCACCACGACCGGGGCCCGGGACAGGCCCTCGAATCGGCGGGACGTGGAGCGCCAGTCGGCGTCCGTCGTCGTCTCCCAGTAGCGGGAGGTCTGGGCGGGCCCCTCGAGCACGACGAGGTCACGACCCTGGGTGTTGCCGGCCGACGGGGCCGTCAGGGTCTGGGTCAACAGTCCCTCCAGGACCTCGCCGTCGAGGGGGGTGGACCGGAAATTGCGGGTCATGTGCCGCCGCCGGACCACCTCCGCGAACTCCATGGCGGGCACGCTACCGGTGCATCGGTTGTCGGTCGCCGGTCCCCTCGCTACGGTGCGGAGGGTGAACCCGTCCCCAGCCATTTCGCGACGGGCGCTCCTCGGGGGCATCCTGGCCGGCGCGGGTGCCGTCGGACTGGCGGCGTGCTCCTCGTCCTCTTCGTCCGCGTCGTCCGGGTCCGGGTCCGGGTCGGGGTCGGGGTCGGGGTCGGGGTCGGGGGCGTCCGGAGGGGTCCCGACCACTACGACACCGCCGACGAGGGTGCTGCAGCCGGGCCAGCTGCCCAATCCGCGGGCCGCCGCCGGGACGGACCAGCTGCCTCAGATCCAGAACATCATCGTGGTGATGCTGGAGAACCACTCCTACGACAACGTGCTCGGCATGCAGCGTGGACGCGGTGACGGCTTCACCCTGGACGCCTCGGGCAAGCCGTCGGCGGTCAATCCGTGGCCGACGGGATCCCCCGTGGCTCCTCCCGGTCCGAACATGTCGGTCCGGGCGTTTCCCATGCCCAACCCGTGCCAACCCGACGGCGAGCCCTACAACACCTGGAACGCCTTCTGGGACTCGTACGCGAAGGGCGCCAACGACGGATTCGTCGGCAGCAACAGCGGTCCGGTGGCGATGGGCTACCTCGAGCCTTCCGTGCTGCCGTTCGTGAACTCGCTGGCGGCGACGTTCCCGGTCTGCGACCGCTACTTCTGCTCGGTGGGCGCCCAGACCTACCCCAACCGCCGCTTCCTGATGGCCGGGACCTCGCTCGGCCTGCTGACCGACGTGTTCCCGGCCGGGGCACCGCCCAACGGCACGATCTTCCAGTCCCTCGACCTCCACGGCATCTCGTGGAAGAACTACTACGACAGCCTGCCCTCGTCGCTCATCTGGTCCTACCAGGCATCGCTACCGGGATTCACGGCCCACCTGGCCAAGATGGACCAGTTCTACGCCGATGCTGCGGCTGGCACGCTGCCCGCCGTGAGCATGGTCGATCCGAACTTCGGCACGAGCTCGGAAGAGGACCCCCAGGACGTCCAGAACGGCGACAAGTTCCTGGCCCAGGTCGTGCACGCGGTGATGGCCTCACCCCAGTGGGCGCACACCCTGCTCCTCTGGTGCTACGACGAGTCGGGCGGGTACTACGACCACGTACCGCCGCCCAACGCCGCCGTCCCCGACGACGTGCCGCCGGACCTGTCCGCCGGTGACGTGCCGGGCTCCTTCGACCGCTACGGGTTCCGTGTCCCGGCCGGAATCGTCTCGCCCTACGCCCGCAAGGACTACGTCTCGCACGTCGTGCACGACCACACGTCGTTCCTCAAGCTGGTCGAGACCAAGTGGAACCTGCCCGTCCTGACCCACCGGGACGGCGCCGCCGACGACCTGCTCGACAGCGTCGACCTGCACGCCCCGCCGGCGTTCCTCACGCCGCCGACACTCGCCGCCGCGCCGGACCCGTCGGTCCTGAACGGTTGCCTCTCGACCGGAGCGGGCACCATCCCGCCGGCGTCGGCCCTCTTCACCCGCTGAGGGCCATCTCCGGAGGGTCACGACAGGCGGTCACCAACGGGGGTCACCTGCTGCAGTCGACCCGGGAGTCTCGGGTGTTCCGACCTCGCCAGGGTGCCGGGTGCCGGGTGCCGGGTCCAGCCCCAGGATGGAATGTCGACCGTCCTGGTAGCGTTTACGAGGTAGCAGAGCCCCTGGTGAGATGGCTCCGACGTCGGTACTCCGACCACCATCCCGCCCACCCGTCAGGAAGCGAGACCACCGTGCCCACCTTCAGAGAGATGCTCGCCGCCGCCAAGGCCAACATCCGGGAGATCACCACCGAGGAGGCCGAGGCGGAGATCGTCCAACCAGGAACGGTGGTGCTCGACGTCCGCGAACCGGACGAGTACGAGCAGGGTGCCCTGGCCGGCTCGATCCACCTCCCGCGGGGCAACCTGGAGACCTCGATCGAGGGACGCATCCCCGACAAGTCGGCCCACGTGCTCGTCATGTGCGCCGGAGGCGTGCGTTCGGCCTTCGCCACGGACACCATGCAGCAACTCGGCTACACCGACGTGTCCTCGATCATCGGGGGGTTCAACCGGTGGAAGGACGAGGGTCGGGCCTGGTCCGCTCCGCGCACCCTCTCCCCCGAGCAGCGCAACCGCTACCAGCGCCACCTCCTGCTTCCCGAAGTGGGGGAGACGGGCCAGCTCAAGCTCCTCGACTCGAAGGTCCTGATGCTCGGCGCCGGCGGGCTGGGCTCGCCCGCCGCCCTGTACCTGGCGGCCGCCGGGGTGGGGACCATCGGGATCATCGACATGGACGTGGTCGACGCCTCGAACCTGCAGCGCCAGATCCTCCACAACACCGACCGGATCGGCGAGCGCAAGGTCGACTCGGCCAAGAAGACCCTGACGCTCATCAACCCGGACGTGAACGTGGTCACCTATGACGTGCGTCTCGGTGCGGACAACATCCTCGACATCATCGACGGCTACGACGTGATCGTGGACGGCACCGACAACTTCCCGACCCGGTACCTGGTCAACGACGCCTCGTTACTGAAGCGGATCCCCGTGATCCACGGCTCGATCTTCCGGTTCGAGGGCCAGGTCACCGTGTTCAACCCCTACGAGGGTCCGTGCTACCGGTGCCTGCTTCCCGAGCCGCCCCCGGCCGAGCTGGCTCCGAGCTGTTCGGAGGCCGGTGTGCTCGGCGTCCTGCCGGGCATCGTCGGGTCGCTCCAGGCCGTCGAGGCCCTCAAGGTCCTGCTGGGCATCGGCGACACCCTCCAGGGCCGCCTCCTGGCCTACGACTCCCTCGAACAGAGCTTCCGGACCTTCAAGGTGCGCCGGGACCCGGCCTGCCCGGCCTGCGGCCCCGACGCCGGCGAGATCGTCATCGCCGAGTACGACGACCTGTGCATGCCGCACGTCATCGAGGCACCCGTCGGCTGATCAGGCGGGGCCCGCCTCGCCGAGGATGATGGCCACGGCCTCAGGGATGTCCGAGGCGGTGGCATCCGGGAGCGGAGGTCCGAGCTCCCAATCCCGCCCCCGGGGGAACCAGATCGTCCGCAGGCCCACGCCCTGGCCAACGCGGATGTCGGCCGACCCCGAGTCACCGACCATCCATCCGTCCATCTCGGTGCCACAGCGGCGGGCAGCCTCGACGAAGATGCCGGGATCGGACTTCCACGAGTCGACCAGGGCCGAGATGCAGCTGCCGTCCACCTCGTCGTCCAGCCGGGTGACTGCGAACTCCTGCTCCTGGAGGCGGGGCCCGTTGGTCACGACCCCCACCTTCCAGCCGGCCGACCGGAGCCCGCGCAGCGCGACGCGGGATGCGTCGGGGAAGTCGAAGGCCGCCGGATAGTCGCGGTGGTACGCCTGCATCAGTTCCTCGTCCGACCCCTCCACGCCGTAGCGGTCCCGCACCCCGGCGAACAGCTCCTCGCGTGGGGTGGACCGGTCGCCGTCGGCCTCCACCAGTCAGGGGCGGGTGCTGTCGGGTAGCCCGTGGGCGTCGCAGAAGGCTCGGGCCCACCGGGCGTAGGCCGCTTCACGGCCGAGCCGTGTGTTGTCGAGGTCGAACAGGGCTAGTGACATCCGCGGGTTCCACCCGAGTGGCCGACGCCGAGTCGGACGGTGTTCCCGGTGGGCGGCCCTCCGGCGTCCCCACCGACGACCGGAGGCACCGGTCGCCTGGCGGCCTGGACGGGGATCGGGTCGCTCAGGACACTGCGCCGGTACCGCCCACGTCGGTCCGGTGTGCCGGTAGCGTGGAGGTGGAAGACAACCACCCCCCCCGCACCACCCCACCCAACACCGCTCCGTCCACCGTCCGAAGGAAACGATGACGACCGCCAGCGCCTCGGCCAGATCGGCCGCACCCGACAACCGTCTCAGCCCCGAGGTCCGGCGTGCCGGGGTCGTGGTCGTGCTCGGCACGATCATGGCCATCCTGGACACCACCATCGTCGCCGTGGCCCTACCGACCCTGGCCAAGGACTTCCACGTCTCGATCAGCACCATCCAGTGGGTGACGACCGGGTACCTGCTGGCCCTCGCGGTGGTCATCCCCCTGAGCGGGTGGGCCATGCACCGCTTCGGGGGCAAGCCGGTCTACATGACCTCGCTGGTCCTGTTCCTTGTGGGTTCCGTGATGTGCGGCCTGGCCTGGTCGGCCACCGCACTGATCGCGTTCCGGGTGGTGCAGGGCTTCGGAGGCGGCATGATCATGCCCGTCGGGCAGGCGATCATGGCCCGCACGGCGGGTCCCGACAAGATGAACCGGGTCATGGCCGTCATCGGCATACCGACCCTCCTCGGTCCCATCCTCGGGCCGGTGATCGGCGGCGCCATCGTCACCAATATGTCGTGGCGATGGATCTTCTTCGTCAACGTGCCGATCGGCATCGTGGCCCTCGTGCTCGCCATGCGCTTCCTGGCGACCACACCCCAGGACCGGAGCCACCGGTTCGACCTGTTCGGCTTCCTCATGCTGGCTCCCGGACTGGCCCTCATCGTCTACGGACTCTCCCTGGTGGGCAACGACGGCGGCTTCTCGTCACGCGGCGTCCAGTTCAGCCTGGTCGTCGGCGTGCTGCTGTGCGCAGGATTCGTCTGGCGCTCACTGCGGGCGCCGGAACCGCTCCTCGACATGGGCCTCTTCCGGCGGCGGAGCTTCTCGGTGGCCACCATCTGCATCTTCCTCACCGGAGCCACCCTCTACGGCACCATGTTCCTCCTGCCGCTCTACTACCAGGTGTGCCGGGGCGAGTCGCCCTGGAAGGCGGGCCTGCTGATGGCGCCCCAGGGGATCGGTGCCGCCCTGGCCATGCGTCCCGCCGCCAACATGGCCGACCGCTACGGACCCCGCCGGACGGTCCCGTGGGGGATGGCGCTGCTGGCCCTCGGGACCCTCGCCTACACCCAGGTCTCCGGCACCACCAGCTACGTCTTCCTGGCGTCCGCCCTCTTCGTGCGGGGCATCGGACTGGGCTTCGGGATGATGCCGGTCTTCGCCGCGTCCTACCGAGGGTTGACCCACGCAGAGGTCCCCCGGGCCAGCACCGCCACCAACATCATCCGCCAGGTCGGCGGCTCCATCGGCGTCGCCGTGTTCGCCGTGGTGCTGTCCAACCAGATCGCCCACCGCTTCCCCGGACAGGACACCTCACTCGGCTCGCTGGCCGCGCACGCACTCCCGACAACGGTGGTGAACCGCCTGGCCGAGGCCTTCGCCACGTCGTTCTGGTGGTCCTTCGGCGTCTGCGTGCTGGCCGTGGTCCCCGCCGTGTTCCTGCCCGGACGCCTCGAGGTGCCGTCCGCGGCGGATCCTGTGCTGGTCGAGGCGTCCGCCGCCGATTGACGGACCGACGGACCGACGGACGCACGGACCGACGGACGCAGGGATCGACGGCCCGATGGACCGACGGACCGACGGACGGATGGACCGGCAGGCGGGAGCAGGGTCCGGCGGGGGAACGGGCCCCGGGCTGACCGACCCCGGGGGTGCGGTTTTCGTTCACGGACGCCGTGGCCGTAACCTGTCCGCCATGGCATCTGAGACCTCGACAGGTTCACCCCAGGACGAGCGGGTCACCGACTCGGGCATCACCATCAAGCAGGTCTACGGACCCGCGGATCTGAGCGGCTGGGACGCCGACACGGAGCTCGGTACCCCCGGCTCCTACCCGTACACCCGCGGTATCCGACCCGACATGTACCGGGGCCGCCTGTGGACCATGCGCCAGTACGCGGGTTTCGGCACGGCTGAGGCGACCAACGAGCGGTTCAAGTTCCTGCTCGACGCCGGCCAGACCGGCCTGTCCTGCGCCTTCGACCTCCCCACGCAGATGGGCTACGACTCCGATCACCCCCGCTCCGAGGGAGAGGTCGGCAAGGTGGGCGTGGCCATCGACAGCCTCGAGGACATGCGGGCGCTGCTCGCCGGGCTCCCGTTGGACAAGGTCACCACGTCGATGACCATCAACGCCACGGCCGCCATCCTCCTGCTCTTCTACCAACTGGTGGCCGAGGAGAACGGTGTCGAGCCCAAGCTGCTGGGCGGGACCATCCAGAACGACATCCTGAAGGAGTATGTGGCCCGGGGTACCTACATCTACCCGCCCCGCCCGTCGATGCGACTGGTCACCGACACGTTTTCGTACTGCGCGGAGCACCTGCCCGCATGGAACACGATCTCCATCTCGGGCTACCACATCCGCGAAGCCGGCTCGACGGCCGTGCAGGAGATCGCCTTCACCCTGGCCAACGGCATCGCCTATGTGGACGCGGCCCTGGCCGCCGGTCTCGAGGTCGATGACTTCGCCCCCCGCCTGAGCTTCTTCTGGAACGCCCACAACAATCTCTTCGAGGAGATCGCCAAGTACCGGGCCGCCCGGCGTATGTGGGCCAAGATCATGACCGAGCGGTTCGGGGCGAAGAACGAGAAGTCGCTGCTGTTGCGGTTCCACACCCAGACGGGCGGATCGACGCTGACCGCCCAGCAGCCGCAGAACAACATCGTCCGCGTCACGGTCCAGGCCATGGCGGCGGCACTTGGCGGCACCCAGAGCCTCCACACCAACGGCTTCGACGAGGCCCTCGGGCTGCCGACCGAGCAGGCGGCCAAGATCGCCCTGCGGACCCAGCAGATCGTCGGCTACGAATCCGGTGTGGCCGACACGGTGGATCCCCTGGCCGGGTCCTGGTTCGTCGAGTCGCTGACCGACGAGGTGGAGGCCGCAGCGTGGGACTACCTCGAGCGGATCGACGCCATGGGCGGAGCCGTCGACGCCATCGAGGCCCAGTACATGCAGCAGGAGATCGAGCAGGCCGCCTATGCGTACGCCAAGGCCATCGACAGCGGCGAAAAGGTCGTGGTCGGGGTCAACAGGTTCGTGGACGAGCACGGTCTTCCCCAGGAGGTCTTCCCCATCGACGCTGAGCTCCAGCGCTCGCAGGTGGCCCGGGTGGGCCGGGTGCGAGCCGAGCGGGACCAGTCCGCCGTGGACGCCGCCCTCTCCGACGTGGAGGCCGCGGCCCGGGGCACGCAGAACCTGCTCGTGCCGATGAAGGTGGCCCTGTCCCGGATGGCCACCCTCGGTGAAGTGTCCGATGTGCTGCGCGGTGTCTTCGGGGAGTTCCACCCGAACGGCTGAGGTCCCGGGGCCGGTCGGCCGGAGTCCGGATCGGCCCGTCGCTCCGTCGGAGCGTGGGTCGGTCGGTCCGCAGGTCCGCCGAGGGTGCGGTCAGGCCGGGCGCCCGGCCAGCAGTCGATCGCGCAGAGGACCGGTCCCGGCTGCGTCGATCGCCGTCCACGCCAGAGCCAGCGCACCGTCGCGTACCGCCGTGTCCGCCGACCCGTTCACGCAGGCGGCGGCGAACTCGGGCTGGTGGTTGACCGCCCCGTGGGACTCGATGGCCAGCAGCGGGTGGATGGTCGGTACGGCGAGTGACACGTTGGCCATGTCGGTCGACAGGGTCGGTCGGGCCACCCCGCGGTCGTCGAGCTCGAAGCTTCGGCCGAGGTCCTCGGCGTTGACGCGGTAGGCCGCGAGCAGGTCCGGGTCGCACTCCATGTGCGAGTAGTCCGGTGCGAGCGCCGCGAACTCGACGGACGCCCCGGTGGCCCGCGCCCCGGCCTCGAAGCAGGCCTCCACCCGAGGGATGAGCTGCTCCAACCCCTGGAGGGTCAGCGAGCGGGCCATGAAGCGTCCGGTCACGTTGGCCGGGATGATGTTGGCGGCCTCGCCCCCGTTGGTCAGGACGCCATGGAACTGGTCGCCCGGTGGCAGCTGCTGTCGCAGCAGCCCCAGCGCCACCTGGGCGATCACCATGGCATCGCCGGCGTTGATGCCCTGCCACGGTGCGGCCGAGGCGTGGGCCGTCCTACCGGTGAAGGTCACGTCGAAATGGTGGACGGCCAGGCAGGTGGCCTCGAGCCGCTCGGTTGCCCACGGATGCACCATCATCGCCGCGTGCACGTCGTCGAAGGCGCCGGAATCCAGCATGACGACCTTTCCGCCCCCACCCTCCTCCGCCGGGGTGCCGAGCACCCGGACGGTGATGCCCAGTTCCTCGGCCAACGGCAGGAGCCCGAGACCGGCGCCTACGGCCGTGGCGGCGATGATGTTGTGGCCGCAGGCGTGGCCCACATCGGGCAGCGCGTCGTATTCGGCGCAGATGGCCAGGACCAGCGGACCGTGACCGGCCTCGGCCACGAAGGCGGTGGGCAGTCCGGCCGTGCCGGTGGTGACCCGGAATCCCCCGCGTGCGAGGGCGTCGGCGACCAGAGCGGAGGAGCGCACCTCGTCGTAGGACAGTTCGGGGTCGGCGTGGATGGCGTGACTCAGCCCCACGAGATCGCCTAGGTGGTCGTCGATGACCGTCCGGGCGACAGACTTCGCCGCTCGGGTCGACTCGTCGGCCTCGGTCATGCCGGCTCCTCCTGTCGTGCGTCGAGTGGTGTGCGCCGGGCGGGCCCGGTGGTCGTGGAGGGGGGGTCGTGAGGGGGGTGGGCCGCTATTCGATAACGGCGATGACGTCGCCGGGACCTACCGACTCACCCGGAGCGACCCGCACCTCCTTGACGGTACCGGCCTTCTCGGCGTTGACGTTGTTCTCCATCTTCATGGCCTCGAGCACGCAGACCGTCTGGCCCAGCTCGACGGTGTCGCCCTCGGACACCAGGACCTTGACGATCGTCCCCTGCATGGGAACGGCGACCGTGCCCGAGCCGGCTCCGGTGGCCGCGGCCTTGGACCGCTTCGGTCCGACACCCTTGGCGGACGGTCCGGCGGCCGAGACGGCGACGGCATCACCCAGGTCGGGAACCCACAGTTTGACCTGGTAACGACGTCCGTCGACCTCGGCGGTCACGTCGCGGAGCACCCGGGGAGTCGCCTCCTCGCCGTCGACCGGCGCCGGCGCCGGGGGCGCGGTGTCGGCGGTGATGCCGGACAGGTCCAGGGACTGCTCGACCCAGTTGGTCGAGTGCTCACCCGAGGCGAAGTCGGGGTGGGCCAGGATGGCGACGTCGGCCGGCAGGGTCGTGGCCACTCCTTCGACCACCGTCTCGCCGATGGCCCGGAGCATGCGCCGCCGGGCCGCCTCGCGGTCATGGCCCCACACGACGAGCTTGGCCACCAGGTTGTCGTAGAATTGGCTCACGGTGTCGCCGGACTCGTAGCCGGCATCCAGGCGCACGCCGGGCCCACCGGGGGCGACCAGACGGGTGATGGTCCCCGGCGACGGGGTGAAAGCCCCTCCGGCGGGATTTTCGGCGTTGATTCGGACCTCGATGGCGTGTCCGTTGCGCTCCACCTCTGCCTGGGTGAAACCGAGGGCCTCCCCCGAGGCCACGCGCAGCTGCCACTCGACGAGGTCGAGTCCGGTGACCAGCTCGGTCACCGGGTGCTCCACCTGCAGCCGGGTGTTCATCTCGAGGAAGAAGAACTCGCCGTCCTGGTAGAGGAACTCGACGGTTCCGGCGTTCACGTAGCCGCAGGCCTCGGCCACCTTCACGGAGGCCTCACCCATGGCCACCCGCACCTCGTCGGGGAAGTTCGGCGCCGGGCTCTCCTCGACCAGCTTCTGGTGTCGGCGCTGGGCGGAGCAGTCACGCTCGCCGAGCCACAGGGTGTTGCCGTGGGTGTCGGCGATGATCTGCATCTCGACGTGGCGGGGCCAGGCGAGATAGCGCTCGACGTAGCACTCGTCGCGCCCGAAGTACGCGAGCGACTCTCGCATGGCGGACTCCAGCGCCTCGGCGGCCTCGTCGGGACCGGCGACGACTTTCATGCCGCGACCACCACCGCCGTAGGCGGCCTTGATGGCCACCGGCCAGCCGAATTCCTCGCCGAATGCCACGACCTGGTCCGGCGTGGTCAACACGTCGGTGCGGCCGGGCACACCGGACACCCCGGCGGCCTCCGCGGCGTGGCGGGCGCTGATCTTGTCCCCCATGACCTCGATGGCCTCGGGCGGTGGGCCGATGAAGGTCACGCCACGCTCGGTGATGGCCCGGGCGAAGTCGGTGTTCTCGGAGAAGAAGCCGTACCCGGGATGCACGCCGTCGGCACCGCTGCGCTCGATGACGTCCAGGATCGCCTCGGTGTTCAGGTAGGACTCGGCGGCGGTCTGGCCCCCGAGCGCGTACGCCTCGTCGGCCAGGCGCACGTGCAGGGCGTCGCGGTCGAGTTCGGAGTAGACGGCCACCGTGGCCACACCCAACTCCTTGCACGTCCGGATCACCCGGACGGCGATCTCTCCCCGGTTGGCGATGAGAACCTTCTTGAGCACGCTGCGCCTTTCGAACTCGGATGTGGCGATGGACCGGTCGACCGGCACCGGCCGGGTGGACCCTCACCCCACGGTGGGTCGTCCCCACTCTGTCATGCCCGGAAGGGGCGCCCCGGTGAGGGGCCCGATCCAGGACCACAGACTGGCACGGGCCATAGGGTGTGTGCCATGCCGGAGACCTGGACCGCCGACGTCCGACGGTTCGAGTCCATCGACTCGACCAACCGCTATCTCCTGGACGAGGCCCGGGCCGGGGCCCGCGAGGGGGTCGTGGCCGTGGCCGACCACCAGACCGCGGGGCGAGGTCGGCTGGGGCGCACCTGGGAGGCACCCGCAGGGGCCAACCTCCTGGCATCGGTCCTGCTGCGCCCGGCCATCGAACCGGGTGACCGGCACCTGACCACCACCACCGTCGCCCTGGCGGCGGTTGACGCCCTGTCGATCCTCGGAGCGTCGGGGTTGTCCGGGTTGTCGGGGGTGTCCGTCAAGTGGCCGAACGACCTCGTGGACGCCATGGGTCGGAAGCTGGCCGGCGTGCTGGCCGAGTCCGACCTCGCCCACCCCGGTTCCCCGGCCGGCGAGCCCGACCCGGTCGTGGTCGGGATCGGGATCAACGTGAACTGGCCCGCCGCCGACACCGATCTACCGCCCGAACTGCGGGGGCTCGCCGTCTCGCTGCGCCAGCTGGTCGGCGCACCGGTGGACCGGGAGGCGCTACTCGACGCGTTCCTGGTCGCCCTCGGTCCCCGCGTGGCGGATCTCGGCTCGCCGGCCGGTCGGGTCCGCCTCGCCGGAGACCTGCTGTCCTCGTGTGCCACCGTCGGTACCCGGGTGCGGGTCGACCTGCCCGACGGGTCCTTCGAGGGGACCGCCACGGGGATCAGCCCCGAGGGCCACCTCGTCGTGGCGACCGACGGAGGGAAGCGGACGGTCGTGGCCGGGGACGTGGTCCACGTGCGTCCGGGGGCGTGATCCGCCGTCCCGGTCGGCGGTCCTCACGCTCCTGACCAGGAGTGACGTCGAGCGGGGCCCACGGCCGTCCGTCGGCGGACCGAACCGGGGCGTCCCGTGTCCCGGGACTACGCTGGTGACGTATGCGACTTCTTGTGACCGGCGGAGCCGGGTTCATCGGCTCGAACTTCGTCCGCTACTGGGTCGATCGCCATCCCGACGACACCGTGGTGGCCTACGACGTGCTCACCTACGCCGGCAACCGGCCGAACCTCGACGACGTCGAGGATCGGATCTCGTTCGTGCAGGGCGACATCGGGGACCTCGCCACCGTGACCGCAGTCCTGGCCGAGCACGACATCGACGTGATCGTCAACTTCGCGGCCGAGTCCCACAACAGCCTGGCCATCCTCGACCCGACCCGGTTCTTCCAGACCAACGTCATGGGCACCCAGGCCCTGGCCGAGGCGGCCCGACGCCACGGCGTCAGCCGGTTCCACCACATCTCGACCTGTGAGGTCTACGGCGATCTGCCGCTCGACTCGGACGAGGTCTTCACCGAGACCACCCCGTACCGACCCCGTACCCCGTACAACGCCTCGAAGGCCGGAGGCGACCATGCCGTACGGGCCTACCACGAGACCTACGGCCTACCGGCGACCATCACCAACTGCTGCAACAACTACGGCCCTTACCAGTTTCCGGAGAAGGTCATCCCCCTGTTCACGGCGAGAGCCCTGGACGACGAGCACCTGCCGCTCTACGAGTCGACCCGGAACAAGCGGGAATGGCTGCACGTGGACGACCACTGTCGGGCCATCGAACTGGTCCTCCAGCACGGCGTGGTGGGGGAGACCTACAACGTGGGCAGCGGTGTCGAGGCGTCCATCGAGGAGATCGCCGATGCCGTGCTGACCGCGGCGGGCAAGCCCCAGTCGCTCAAGGAGATCGTCCCCGACCGTCCGAGCCACGACCGCCGCTACCTCCTCGACTCGTCCAAGATCCGAAGGGAGCTGGGCTGGGAGCCCACCGTGCCCTTCGAGAAGGGACTGGCCGACACCGTCCACTGGTACGCGGCCAACCGCGCCTGGTGGGAGCCGCTGCGGGACCGTGCTCCGGTGGTCGAGGGGGAGTGGAGCGGTCCCGCCGCCGGCGCACCGGCCCGGTGATCCGGGTCCATCCGTGAGTCGGTGCGTGGGGTCGGTCACGCGTCCCGGGCGAATCCTGGGGTCCACCGTCGGGTGCATCGTCGGGTGCATCGTCGGGTGAATCGTCGGTGGGCGCTGTGAGCGTGCCCCAGCGGGTCCTCGTGACCGGCGGCCACGGCCAGCTCGGTCGTGACGTACGTGACGTGTTGTCCGGCCTGGTGCCCGCCGGTGGACTCGCTGCGTCCGAGCTGGACGGGACCCCGTTCGCCGTGGTGGAGCCGGGATCCTTCGAGGTCCTGTCCACCGACATCGACACGCTCGACCTGGTCGACCGCGCGGCTGTGCGGGACGCCGTGGAGGGATTCCGCCCCGATCTGATCCTGCACGGGGGTGCCTACACGGCGGTCGACGCCTGTGAGTCCGATCCCGACACGGCCTTCGCCGTCAACACCATGGGCACCCGGCACCTGACGGAGGCGGCCGTGGCCGTCGACGCCCACATCGTCTTCGTGTCGACGGACTACGTGTTCGACGGAACGTCCGACCGCCCCTACGTCGAATGGGACGCACCGGCCCCGCGCTCGGTCTACGGACGCAGCAAGCTGGGAGGCGAGCAGGAGATCCGGACCCTGGCCGGTGCCTCGGGTACGATCGTCCGCACCGCATGGGTCAGCGGCGCCCACGGGGCGAACATGGTCAAGACCGTCCTTCGGCTCGCCTCCGCCTCACCCGACGGGGTGCTGCGCTTCGTGGACGACCAGCACGGATGCCCCACCTTCACCGCCGACCTGGCCCGAGCCCTCGTTCGCCTGGGCTCCGACCGGCGGCCGGGTACCTTCCACGTCACCAATCAGGGCGAGACCACCTGGTTCGGCTTCGTGCGGGAGGTCCTGTCTGCGGCCGGGCACGATCCGTCGCGGGTCGAGGCGATCGCGACGGCCGACCTGGATCCGCCGCGTCCGGCCCCGCGGCCGGCCAACTCGCGGCTCGACAACGCCGGCCTCCGCCTGTCCGGCCTACCGGCGCTGCCCCCGTGGCAGGACGCCCTGGCCCGCCTGGTGACGGCGCTGACCGAACTCGCCTGACCGGCGCGCGTCGACGAAGCCGCTACGGCCCCGGAAGGCCGGGCGCGACCGATTCCGGGCGGCGGACGACCGTGCGGGCCAGGTCATTCGCCGATGTCGTCCGATGCCGCAGGACGGCGTGCAAGGATTCGGTGTCCCCGCAGGGCGAGCCGGGGGATTCCACTCAGGCAGCGACCCGATCACCCAGGCAGCGAACCGATCGGACCGATACCTGATCAATACGCAGATCCACGCGCCACCGGGCGCGGGACGACAAGACGATGGGACGTGACCGGGAATGTCAGTGACCTCGACTCTCTTCGCACACGGTGGCGAGGACGGTGGGCCCGAGGGGTCGGGCCGCACCACGTCGCAGAGTGAGTCCGTCTTCGGGAGTCCGACGGCGGGTCCGGCACACACCGTGGCCGTCATCGGGGTGGGGTACGTCGGTCTGCCGACCGCCGCGACCCTGGCCCACCTGGGTCACCGGGTGACCTGCGGCGATGCCGACCCCGCCAAGGTGGCCATGCTCCAGCGGGGCGAGGTCCCGATCGTCGAGGAGCATCTCGAGGAATTGGTCCGGGAGGGACAACGTGCCGGCAACCTCCGCTTCGTGGAGGGCGCGACGGCGGCGGTCCGAGGGGCGGAGTTCGTCTTCCTGTGCGTGCCGACGCCCCAGGGCGACGACGGATCGGCCGACCTCTCGTACGTGGAGGCGGTGGCCGCCGAGATCGGCCCCCACCTGACTCCCGGCACGGTCATCGTGAACAAGTCCACCGTGCCCGTGGGCTCGACCCTCGTCGTCGAGCGGGTCCTCGGCCGGACCGACGTCCAGGTGGTCTCCAACCCGGAGTTCCTGCGCGAGGGCACGGCCGTCGCGGACAGCCTGCACCCGGAGCGGATCGTGGTCGGGGCAGACGACCAGGCCGCCGCCGCACGGGTGGGTGAGCTGTTCGCCGGGACCCAGGCACCACTGCTCATCACCGACGCGGCCACGGCCGAAACCATCAAGTACGCCTCGAACGCCTTCCTGGCCACCAAGCTCAGCTTCGTCAACGCCGTGGCCGGTCTGTGCGAGGCGGTCGGAGCCGATGTCCGCGACGTGATCCTGGGCCTCGGCTACGACAAGCGCATCGGGTTCGAGTTCATGAAGCCCGGCCCGGGCTGGGGCGGGAGCTGCCTGCCGAAGGACACGCGCGCCCTGGTGCACATCGCCGAGCAGGCCGGCTACGACTTCTCGTTCCTCAAAGGTGCCATCGCCACCAACAGTGAACAGTTCGAGCGGGTCGTGGCCAAGGTGCACGCGGCCGTGGCCCCGACACTGACTCCCGGTGCCGACGCCGGCGACTTCACCGGTGCGGTGGTCGCCGTGTGGGGTCTCACGTTCAAGGCCGGTACCGACGATCTGCGGAATTCGCCGGCGGTCGAGATCTCCCTCCGCCTCGCCGAGGGGGGCGCCGAGGTACGGGCCTACGACCCCACGGTCATCGTGCCGGAGGGCGAGGTTTCGGTGCCCGTACCCGGGTTCGCCGTGCCGGACGGACCCGGATCCCTCCGGGCCTATCCCGATGCCTTCACGGCCTGCCAGGGGGCCGCGGCCGCGGTCGTCCTGACGGAGTGGGACGAGTTCCGCTGGCTCGACTTCGCCAAGGTGCGCGATGCACTCGCCGCCCCGGTCTTCGTCGACGCCCGGAACCTCCTCGATCCGGCCCGGGTCCGCCGACTCGGCTTCTCCTACGTCGGGATCGGCCGCCGGTGAGCGGCCGCGTGGTCGTCCTCGGGGGCTCCGGCTTCCTCGGATCCCACCTCTGCGACCACCTCCTCGCCCGGGGCGACGAAGTGGTCTGCGTCGACGACTTCTCCACGGGTCGCCGGTCCAACGTCGCCCACCTGGAGGACCACGACCGGTTCTCGCTGATCGAGGCCGACGTCTCGGTCGGGATCCCCGTGGAGGGCCCGGTGACCGGGGTGTTCAACCTGGCGAGCCCGGCATCTCCGCCCGACTACCTTGCCCTGCCCCTCCAGACCCTGAGCGTGGGCAGCGAGGGCACCCGCCACGGACTCGAGCTGGCGCACCGCCACGGTGCCCGATTCCTCATGGCCTCGACCAGCGAGGTCTACGGCGACCCGGAGGTCCACCCCCAGGCCGAGTCCTACTGGGGCAGGGTGAACCCGATCGGACCGCGCAGCGTCTACGACGAGGCCAAGCGCTTCTCCGAGGCGCTCACCATGGCGCACCACCGGACACTGGGCACCGACGTGGCCATCGTCCGCATCTTCAACACGTACGGTCCGAGGCTCCGGCCGGACGACGGTCGCGTGGTCTCCAACTTCCTGCTGCAGGCGATGCGGGGCGAACCCCTCACCGTCTACGGGGACGGTAGCCAGACCCGCAGCCTCTGTTACGTCGAGGACGAGGTGCGGGGCCTGGTCGCCCTCTTCGACTCGTCGCTGACCGGACCCGTCAACATCGGCAATCCCGATGAGCACACGGTCCTCCAGCTGGCCAAGACGATCATCGACCTGCTCGGATCCTCCTCGGTCGTCGAGCATCTCCCGCTTCCCGCCGACGACCCGACCCGCCGCCGCCCCGACATCTCCGTCGCCCGCGCCGCACTTGGCTGGGAGCCGGTCACCTCGCTCGAGGACGGACTGGCGCGCACGGCGGCCTACCTGGCCGCCGACGTGGGTATCGCCGAACCGTCCGAGCCCGCCTGAGCCCGCCTGAGCCCGCCTGAGCCCGCCCCGCTGCCGGACGAAGGATCTGGCTGATCGTGGAACGGGGGCACACGTGGAGCGGTTGTCCGTGGGACCGTGGCGACGTGGTAGAGAGTGAACCCACCCCGATACCCGGGGCCGAGCGAGGAGCGCCGGTGCATGGCTGAGGCCGTAGGGAACGAGAGTGACGGGTCCGTGCCCGCACCGGAACGCGACGACTCGACTCGCACCTATCGACTCCTGTCGGTGATCGTGCCGGTGTTCAACGAGCGCGTGACGGTGGCGGAGATCATCCGGAGGATCCGTGCCGTGGACGTGCCCGTGGACGTCGAGGTCATCGTCGTCGACGACGGTTCCTCGGACGGGACCGACAAGGTGCTCTCCGCGCTCGGGGACTCGACCGTCCGCATCCTCACCCACCCGGTCAACCAGGGCAAGGGTGCGGCGATCCGGACCGGTATGGCCGCCGCCCGTGGCGACCTGCTGCTCGTCCAGGACGCCGACCTCGAGTACGACCCCGAGGACTGGCCGAGCCTCCTCGAACCCGTCCTGCGGGGCAAGGCACAGGTCGTCTACGGCAGTCGGTTCACGGGTCAGCGCAAGAACATGCTGCCGCTCCACTGGATCGGCAATCGCTTCCTGTCGCTGGTCACCAACGTCCTCTATTCCTCGACGATGTCGGACATGGAGACCTGCTACAAGCTCTTCGACACCAGGGTCCTCGAGGGGATCACCATCGAGTCGGACAAGTTCGACTTCGAGCCGGAGATCACCGCGAAGGTGCTGCGTCGTGGCTACCGCATCTACGAGGTGCCGATCTCCTACGCCGGTCGGGAGGTCAGCGAGGGGAAGAAGATCACGTGGCGCGACGGTGTCGGAGCCCTGCGGGCGCTCATCAAGCACCGGTTCACCCGGATCGAGTCGTGACCGGCGGCGCCGCCGGGCGCACCGCCGCGGTCGTGGTCAACTACGAATCCGGGCCTGCGCTGGCCCGCTGTGTCTCCGATCTGGCTGCCTGTGGCCTCGACACCGTCATCGTGGTCGACAACGGATCGACGGACGGTTCGCTGGCCGCGGGCCTGGCCGCGGCTCCGGGGATCGAAGTCGTCGATCCCGGGGTCAACCTCGGATACGGCACCGCCACCAACCGGGGAGCGGCGGTCTCCGACTCCGAGTTCGTGCTCGTCTGCAACCCGGATCTCGAGGTCCCGGCCGGAGCGGTCGAGACGCTGGCCGACGCACTGGACCGCGACCCCGGCGTCGCCCTCGTGGGGCCCCTGATCCGCACCCCTTCGGGCGACCGCTACCCGTCAGCCCGCCAGTTCCCCTCGCTGATCGACGCCGCCGGCCACGCCCTCCTCGGGATCTTCGCCCCTGACAACCGCTTCACCCGGAGCTACCAACGATCCGAGCTCGACACGACCGAGGGCACGACACTCGATGTCGACTGGGTCTCGGGCGCCTGCTTCCTCGTCCGCCGGGACGCGTTCGAGCGAGTGGGCGGATTCGACGAATCGTTCTTCATGTACCTGGAGGACGTCGACCTGTGCTGGAGGCTCGAACAGGCGGGCTGGCGGGTGGCCTACGTGCCGGCGGCCGAGGTCACGCACCTGCAGGGCCGTTCGACCGACCGCCATCCGTACCGCATGATCCTGGAGCACCACCGGTCCCTGCTCCGGTTCGGCGCGCGCTCGTCGACCGGGTGGCACCGGGCCCTCCTCCCACTGGTGGCCGTCGGGATCGCCGTCCGCTGCGGGTTGGCGGTCAGCTCCCGGGCCCTCGGTCGCTGAGGGGAGCCCAGTGCTTCGGGCCGACCCGTGCCCCGGTGAGCGGGCCGACCCGTGCCCCGGTGAGCGGGCCGACCGGTCAGGGGGAGTGGGCGCGGAACCGGGAACCGGGCCGGCGACCGGGACCCCCGGACGGACGCTGTAGGGTGTCCGTCTGTCATGGCCAACGACTCGACAGGCAAGTGGGTGCAACGCGCCGCCACCACGGGTGGTGGGCGGACCTATCGCGGGCAGATGCCGGTCAACTTCTACGCCAGTCTGGTCCTGATCTGCGTCATCGGCCTCTTCCTGGTGGGTCTCAGCCGCTATCAATTGTCCCACCGGACCGTGTCCTCGGCCGGCCCGCCGACGACGTCGCAGACCTGGTACGCCGGCCTCGGGATCAACGTGTGCGGAACCTTCGAGCCGAACCTCCCTGCCAGCACGAACAAGTCGACGACGGGTCTGGTGGCCGACGGGAACGGTGTCGTCGTGGTCAGCCCGAAGAACAGCTCGGAGTCGGGCAGCAACGCCACCCTCGGTACGTTCGTCTCGCACTACAGGGGTCTGGAGCTGACCAACCAGACGCTCCGCTACCCCGGGAAGCGGGCGTACTCGAACGGTGACGTGTGCCCCACCGGCACGCCCGACGCCGGCAAGCCCGGCGTCGTGATCGTGTACAGCTGGCCGAACTTCGCGTCCAAGCAGGGTGCGGAGACCTCCGGCGATCCGCAGAAGCTGCTCTTCCAGAACGGCCAGCTCATCACGATGGCGTTCGTACCGGCCAACTCATCGATCCCCAAGCCTCCGGCCTCCGTGATCACCAGTCTGATCACCGCCGACCAGTCCGGTCCGAGTTCACCGGTCGCAACGACACCGAGCGGATCGACCACGGCCACCACGGCGCCGGCCCTCTCGACGACGCCCACCACGCCGCCGGTCACGGCCACCACGGCGCCAGCCACGGCCACCACGGCGCCAGCCACGGCCACCACGGCGCCGGCCCACTCGACGACGCCCACCACCGCGGCTCCGTGAGAGCCGTGGTCCTGGTGGGAGGCGTGGGTTCCCGCCTCCGGCCGCTGACGCTGACCGCACCGAAGCAGATGCTTCCTATCGTCGAGCACACGATGGTGGAACGGGTGCTCGGCCACCTCGCCCTCCACGGCATCGACGAGGCGGTGCTGTCGCTGGGCTACCGCCCCGATGCGTTCACCGACGCCTATCCCGACGGGGTGATCGCCGGCGTCCGGTCGACCTATGCGGTGGAGCCGAGTCCTCTGGACACGGCCGGAGCCATCAGGTTCGCCGCGGCGGCCGCCGGCATCGACGACACCTTCGTGGTCCTCAACGGGGATGTGCTGACCGAGTTCGACATCAGCGACCTGATCTCCTTCCACCGGGAACGTGGGGCGGAGGGAACGATCGGCCTGACCCCCGTCGACGACCCGAGCAGCTTCGGCGTCGTCCCCACCGATCCTGACGGGCGGGTCACCGCCTTCATCGAGAAGCCTCCTCGCGACGAGGCGCCGACGAATCTGATCAATGCCGGGATCTACGTCTTCGAGCCGTCGGTGCTCGGGAGGATCGCCCCGGACGTCCGGGTGTCGATCGAGCGGGAGACCTTTCCTGCCATGGTGTCGGACGGCATGCTCTACGCCAAGGGCTCTGACACCTACTGGCTCGATACCGGAACGCCCGACGCCTACCTGAGGGCCCACCGTGACCTACTGACCGGGCGTCGGTCGGGCCCGCCGGCCCCCGATGCCGTCGCCGATCCGGAACTCGGACCGGGTGTGTGGACGATCGGTGAGGTCGATGCGGTGGCCGGGTCCGTAGCGCGCTCCCTCCTCGGAAGAGGGGCCTCGGTCGCTCCGACGGCGTCGGTCACCGACTCGGTCCTGGGTGCCGGTTCGGTGGTCGAAGAGGGTGCGACCGTGTCCGGCTCGGTTCTGCTTCGCGGTGCGCGGGTCGCCGCCAAAGCGTCGGTCGAGGGTTCGATCGTGGGGCCGGGTGCCACGGTCGGTCAACGCTGCGTGGTCTCGGGTGTGTCGGTGATCGGCGCCGATGCGGTGATCGCCTCCGGATCCTCGCTCGACGGTGAGCGTTATCCGGTGGGCAGCTGAGGATGCGGGCACTGGTCACCGGAGGGGCGGGGTTCATCGGCTCGACGTTGGTCGACCGACTGCTGGCGGAGGGTCACTCGGTCGATGTCATCGACGATCTGTCGACCGGCTCGCTGTCGAACCTGGCGGCGGCCCGGGCCGCAGCGGACAACGAACTCACCTTCCATCGGCTCGACATCCGTTCGCCCGAGGTCGTGGACCTGATCGGTCGTCGCTCACCCGAGGTCGTCTTCCACCTGGCGGCTCAGGCCGACGTGCGAAGGTCGGTGACCGATCCGGTGTTCGATGCCGACATCAACCTGCTCGGCACCCTGAGGATCCTGGAGGGTGCCCGAGCGGCCGGAACGTCGCGGGTGGTATTCGCCGCCAGCGGAGGGACGCTGTATGGGGAGCCGGACGTGTCGGAGCTCCCGCTGAAGGAGTCCCTGCCGCAGCATCCGCTCTCGCCCTACGGCGTTTCGAAGAAGGCGGCGCTCGACTACCTCGTGGCCTATCGTGCGCTCCACTCGCTGGAGTTCGCCGCCTTGGCCCTGGCCAATGTCTACGGCCCACGCCAGAATCCGCACGGCGAGGCCGGAGTGGTGGCGATCTTCGCGGAACGTCTGCTGCGCAGGCAGCCGATCACGATCTTCGGTGACGGTGAGCAGACCCGGGACTTCGTCTACGTGGACGACGTCGTCGATGCCTTCGTGCGTGCGGCCACCAAGGGCGGGGGACTGGTCTGCAACATCGGTACGGGTGCGGAGACCTCCGTGAACAGGCTGTTCCGGGAGATGGTCCATCAGGCCGACGTCGAGGTCGAGCCGGAGTTCAAACCGCTGCGCCCGGGGGAGTTGGCGAGGAACTGCCTCGATCCGACTCGTGCCGGGATCCAACTGGGCTGGCGTCCCTGGACCGAACTGAGCGAAGGCACGGCGGCCACCATCGCCTCCATCCGAACCCGTCTGGAAGAGGCCGGAGAGCTCTAGCGAGTCCCACGCCCATCACTCACTCCTCCGGTGGTGCCTCCGGTTGCCGGTCGAGACCCAGGTCGGGTTCCTGACCGAAGGGCGGCATCGGGGTGAACGACCACTGCGGGTCGGCATCACTGGGTCCGTGGCGTTGGAGGACCCAGCCCTCGTAGGTCTTCAGCCGATGGTGGTGGGTGCAGAGCAGGGCCAGGTTGCCGAGCTCGGTCGCACCCCCGAGGGCCCAGGGGTCGAGGTGGTCGATCTCCAGTCCGTAGGGCATGGCGCAGCCCGGCACCACACAGGTCCGGTCCCGGAAGCACAGGGCGG